>MDTB01199284.1_pt1 | contig 78870 bp, 95 predicted proteins | sample 811161 | NCBI WGS metagenome assembly MDTB01 (sample SAMN05326650, study PRJNA326480) | marine metagenome | isolation source: seawater | place: Mediterranean Sea | collected 2009 | reverse complement strand
TGGTAGAAGTAAGAACTTAGGCACTAAGACTGCTCTAGGTTCCTACACTTCTGCTAACTTAAAAATGGCAGTCAGCTTCTATAAACAGATAATTGATAGGATTAGTTAATTAAGGTATAATAAAAATTTATAAAGTATTATAATAATGATGAAAAATTCAATAAAAATTATAACTGTGTTTAGTTTATTTTTAATAAGCTGTAGTGATGAAAATCAAAATAAAAGTAATTATAAAAAAAAGACTGATATACCTTTAACAGGACAATCAATAGATAAAAAAGTTAATCCTAGTAAAAAAGTAAGCGACTTTTACTAATCATTAAATGCTTACTAATCTTCCTATTCTTTTTTTTATTTTTCATCTGCCTGGGCTTTGACTGAGTGTGAAAGTGATGAAAGTACTCGGCAAAACTGCAAAGCAATATTGAAATAAAGTTCTGCCAGAGTATACACAGGGATATTTTTAAGTGAAAAGTTTGAAGGTAAAAATGAAAATGAAGTTATTTACGAATGAGAATGTAAAGATGATAAAGCTAATGATCAGGGAATTAGAACCTGGACTGATGCAAGAGTTTGGCAGGGTGAGTGGAAAGATGGTTCATGGGTGCGAGGAGAAAAAACTATAGATGAAAGTCCAGATTTTTTTAATAAATTAGGTTAGTAGATTTAGCAACTTATCTAAACATTATTAAAGTATAAAGATTAACCTATCCAACATCTTAAAATCTTTAGAGTAGTAGCACCTACTTCTCCATACTCACTATCGTATACTTCCTGCGGTACCTTGAATAGCTTCTCTAGTTCTCCTATTTTATGTGTAGCTTTAACGTACTCTACTGCGTCTGCTTCATTATAAACATTACAGTTTCTTTCTCCATTAAAGTAATAAGTACCATTATCTACTTTCACTGTATCTTCAATTTCTTTGTTAAAGGTATGAAAAAATAGTTTATACTTAACTACATACTGCATACTATTAATACGTAATTAAGAAAGGAAAGATGATATGAAAAAACTAATACTAATAATTTCAGTACTATTTGTATCTTCTGGGAATGTTATTGCTAAAGATTATATTTTTGAAGGGTATGGTAGTAGTGAACTAAGCACTATAGAAATATCTGATAATTTTAAATTTTCTTCATATACATCTGAAGGTATGTGGGATGATAGTAATGGAGACTATGGCAATGAAAAATGCTCAGGTTATCTTAAACAACAAAACAAAAAAGTAGAATTAGAACTTTTTTGTGAAACTGTTAATCAAAATAATGAAAAATTTTGGAACTCTAGAATTAGAAAATCTGATAAAGGTGGAGGAATAGGAAAAATGATTATTTTAAATGGTACAGGAAAATACAAAGATTTTATAGGTTTGGAATGTCCTTATGGGGTAAATTATAAAAAACAATATGCTTGGTTTAGAGCTAAATGTAAAATACAAGAATAGTATAATCAATGAAATACTTACTCATCTTACTATTCCTTTTTTCTACTCTTTCTTTTTCAGAACAAAGGCTTAATAAATATACATTAGATACAAATCGTAATGTAGAGATTATAGAAGAACATAACTATTCAAAAACACATAGTTTTAAAAATTATACTATTATAGGAACCTTCGAAGATAATTTAGGTAATTATGGTTCTAGTAGTACTTCTGTTATTGCTGAATATAAGTAAGGTAAAGTTATAAACTTATAATGGAGTTCCAAGTTAACATATCAAAATAATAAAGTAATTTTTGCAAAAGGTATTAGAAAAAAAGGAATTGATGAAGCAGGTGTAGGAAAAGTCATATTATTTTCAGGCGAAAAGTCATTAAATATTCTAGATAATACAGAATGTAGTTATGCAATTAAATTTTTTAAAAATAATGTTTTTGGAAAAAATGATTTGTAATATACCTGAAAAAAATTTAAAGGTTTTACAAAATATAAATTAATAAGACGAATATAATAATCCTATTTAGTTTTACTTATCACTTTTCAGTAAGAAATATATGAAATCTCTTAAATTCCTATACTTATTGATTTATTTTTTGTTAATTTCAGGTGCAATGGTTGAAATAGTAATTTCTTTATATTTAGATTTATACAGCCTAATAATAGTTATAGGTGGAGCAGTTGGATATTCACTTATAAAAAATATTAAAAAAGAATATATAAATAATTTTGTGAGGGGAGCAGTTTTTTTTGGTAGGCTTATCTAATTATTACTATGTTATTATGAGATTTGGTATATCTTTAAGATAAAGTATAAATAAAATTCATAATTTATAATTATATTACTAGAATATGGTAATATGTTTTTTAAATAGACAAATATTTAAATAACTTAAATAGTAATATTTAGGCTATGTCTGACTAAGAAAATAAATAAAGAAGAGAATCACATGAAATATATACTTTTGATTATATTAATTTTAATTAATACGTATTCATATGCTGCTGAATGGATTACTGAAGCTACAGCGAAGTTAACTGTATTAAAAAAAATAGAAATACCAGGTGGTTCAACTTATTCATCTTTTGAAGTTATTGGTGCTAGCAAAGACAATATAGGTAAGTATGGAACAGCTAATTGTGTTGGTCATAGAATAGAAAAAAAAAATAAATTAGAAGAGCAAAAAGTACTCTGTAATACTTATGTTTCAGATGGTAATAAGTATTCTTTTATGCAAATAAGAAGAGAAACAGATACAGATGCAGGGGTTGGAAAACACATAATTTTAAATGGAACTGGTCCATATAAAAAATTAGCTAATAAAGAGTGTATATATGCTGTAAAATATTTAAAAGACCATGCGTTTGTAACTACAAAATGTTCAGTTACAAAAAACATCTTAAACTTATTAAAAAACTAATGAATTTAAAAAATATAGCAATAAGACTCAACTTACATCCCATATTTACATGTATTAGATATTTAGTAGGGCGTGGTTTACCAAAAAACCTACTAATTATACTGGTATTTACATTTTTATTTCATGGGAATGCTTCCGATAACATTAAAATTAAAGATGTTTGTGAGTGGCATCATAAAAAAATAATTGGTTGGCATTCGAATCATTTACTATTTATGAAAAGATACATGGAAGTATCAGATAAAAGTAAATATGCAGATACTGATAATAAAACTATTGAAAGAAATCTATTAAAGCAAAGCAAGTTGCTAGAAGCTATAGATAAAGCAGAAAAAAAATTACACGGTCTGTCTAAAGTATATCATTATCTAGAATGCACTAGGTTTGAAAGAAAAATAGAAAAAGACTAGGTAAACTTATTATAAATGGTTGCTTAGTCTAAATATTTTAATAATCTTTTCCTTATACTTTTTTATTATAATTAATTTTGAACTAATTATATAGACCAACTAAAATTACTTTTTATTATATTTTTACTTCTAGCATACTATATTGGAAAAAAAAGCAATTTTATTAAAAAAAGTAATACTGTTATTCATCTTACAGGAAGGATTAAGAAAAATAATAATCCTGACTCTATAAACCCTGATGCAAATTGGTTAAAATTAAAAGAATAACAATAAATATAACATACATTTATCTAGATTTCATACTAATGAATGTGTTTTCCTATTCTAGCTTTTCTAAATAATTTTTTAAGATACGAAAAATGTCTTGTCATTTCTATTTATAAAGAAGTAATAAATAATTTAATAGAAATTTCATTTCCTTCTTGATAGTAAAAGTCATCAGTATTACTACCTTTTGGATTCTTAATTATTTTAAGTTATAATTATACGTGGTGTATTTACATGACATTTGAAAATATTATACTATATAAATTTTAGACACTAATATTATTATGAAAAAAATATTTTCAGATAGTCAAAAAAGCGAAATAATTGAGATGGCTTTATCAGATCATGTAAGCTTTAAACAAATAAAAGAATTATATGAGATAGGAGAAAATGAGGTTAAAAAGATCATGCGTGAAAATTTAAAGTATGGCTCATATAAGGCTTGGAGAAAAAGGGTAAGAGTTTTCTCAGACAGAAGGCATACTTACAAATAAACATAATCTATATTATGTCACAAATATAAAGAAAACATTAAAATGTACGGAGCAACAATACTTTATTATCTATTAATAATCATTGTTATTAGAAGGGTAAGCCTTTAATTTTTTAGCTTACACTTTGCAATAAACCAAGAATACTCTCTCTTATAATTGATGTCATACTGACAAGATAAACCTATTAGTTTTTTCAGTATTCTTTAAATATTCATTTGGCCATTTACACCAACTTTTTAAAATTCTCTTATTTTAGAGCTTCAAAATTTCTCATCATTTTAATTGTCTGTTTCACAAAAAATTCTATTTTAACTTTTTTGTTAATTTACTTAATATAACTAGAACATTTTTCATTGCCATAATCACCATTTTTATAATCCTAAATACATGCAGAGCTGTAACTAGAGAATTTATAATTTCTAGAAATCTTTGTCGTGTTTAGTTTACTTGCACTAAAGGCTTCGAAAATATAATTTTTAATATTTTATTGCACATTATATTAAGTTATTTCTAGTAAAAATAATTAATTCTTTTATAACTATAAGAATAATTTGCTTCCTGTAGCAGACAACTAATAGTTTTCTTAAATAAAATTACCTTGTTAGAGGTATTATAAAAGCTATAATGTTAAAATGAGAAATGAAATAAAAAAAATAATTTAATGAAAAAAAATACAAGTATCTTTATTCAAAATTATTCCTCAGATCTTGTAATAAAAAAATTTTACTGTAACCAAAGAGAAACTTATAAACTTTCTAATGATTGTTTTATAAGTATTCTTTTAATTAGCTCTAATAAGATTATTACTAACGTTCTAATTACTGGAGATATAATATGGTTTTCTGAAAAATGTGTAAAAAAAATTAGAAATTTTATATCAAAGGATCTATCTCTAGGTATAGAATATATTGTATTATCTGCTAGTCATACGCACGGAACACCTAATCCTGAAGTAACCATTTTAAATCCATCCTATTCTAAAGATTTTGATGAACATGTTACAAAAGAAATACTTCAATGTTTTAAAAAAGCTAAGAAAATATCTAAGAAAAAAGTAGAGATAGAATTTAAAAGAGTTTTAAATAGCAACTTCTCGGTAAACAGAAGAAGAGCAGCTTTAAGTTTTAAAGGGGGTATTAGCTATAAAATGCAAAACCTTCCGAACTTTAAAAAAAAAATTGATGAATTTATAGATTTAATAGATTTTGTTAATACTAAAACAAAGAAAATAGAAGCTACTATAATTAAAGTTAACTGCCACCCTGTAGCATCACCTAAAAAAATAATAGGAGGAGATTATATAGGATATTTAAAGAAAAGGCTTTTAAGTAGGACTCCCCATTTATTTTTTTTACAAGGTTTTTGCGGAGATATAAGACCTAAAATGATTAAACTAGATAGAAGTTTTAAAGATTTTTTTATTAATTTACTTATTGGAAAAAGGTTCAGGAAACCAAATAATTACGACGCCAATAATATTGCTAATAATATTGCAGATCATATAATAAAAATGCCAAGAGTAAAAATTAATACCAAAATAAGGAACATTAGAAAGTCCTTAAAATCTTTTTATTATTTAAAACTAAAAAATGGGGATACACTTAAAAAAAAATTAGATATTACTATTTGGAACTGGCAGAAAGTAATTTTTGTTTTCTTAAATGGAGAAATCTTATCTGGATATAATATTTTTGATTTTAAGGGAGCTGTTGTTATATGTATCGGCTACACTAACGGCATGATAGGTTATTTGCCTACTAAAGAGGATATTATTAAGGGAGGATATGAGGTAGATAAAAGCAGAATTAACTTTCAAATAAAGGATAAGATATCTAAAGAAAATGAGAGAAAAATAAAGGATAAGATAGATGCCTTAATAAGCGAGAGCTTCTTGCCCTAATATACTTTAAAAAAGTATATTTTTTTGATTTTTTTGGTTGAAATGTAAAGTTAAAATAAGATAAGATTTTAATCTTTAATAAGAGCTAGCTATGTATGTATTTATAGTATTAACCATATTAACTATTAGTACTCCACCTATTGTTGAAAACCTTCAAATTTATTCAACTTCAGAGGAATGTTATTCAAAGGTAGAAGAAATTTATGAAGAGAAAAAAAAACTAAAGGTTAATTACCCGTTAGAAGTAGAATATAAAAAAGACCAGAATAATGAAAGTTATATGGTTTATTCTTTCAAGCCTGATTATACCAGACCAAAGATAGTAAAGTATTATCAATGTAAAAAAATATCAAAATAATATTCTGTAATTATTTAGATTATAAGAAAAATTAGAGCTTAACTATCTTTTATAAATAATCTTTTCACGCCAATTACTGATGTCAGCAGCTACAAAATCATTTATAATTTCTGTAGGAGAATTATAATCTATTTTTTTTCCATTCAGATTATTCACCACTCCACCAATTGATGACAAAATAGCATGACCAGCTGCAATGTCCCATTTATTTATCTTACTTAATCTGAAGTATAGGTTTGCTATCGATTCAGCAATAAAGCAAAACTTTATTGAAGAAGAAGAATAAAGTATTTTTCCGGTTTTTAATTTTTTAATATAGTTTAGTGTTTCAGCATCAGTATGACGTGAAGAAATTATTTTAGGAGTTTTCCAAGTAGTTTTCTTTTTGGTTATTTTTTTTACATTTGTATATTTATCTAATACTGTTAGACCATTTTTTTCACCAATCCATATTTTTTTTGTTGGAGGGTGAAATATTATTCCTATTGTAGGATTACCAGCTTCTATTAAAGCTATATTTACAGTATATTCCTCTCCATCTTTAATAAAATCTCTGGTTCCATCTATAGGATCTACAAGCCAGTAAATATTTTTTTTGAAATCACTGACTTCATATTTTCTTTCTTCACTAATAATGCTTATATTAGGGTTTATATTTTTTAATTCTTTGTAGATGTAATTATCTACTTCTATATCTATATTAGTTACAGATGATCCGTCTTTTTTATGACTAATAATTTTTTTTTTTCCACTAAATATAATCTTTTCACATGCTTGCATTATCTCAACAAGTTGATTGTTTAATAGTTTAGTGTTTATGGTATTTAACATTTAATAATTTTAGGTTATATTAATTTATTAAATAACATATTGATATGATATTCAAAGCCTTATTTCTAGATAAAAAAAATAATGAAGAATTGCTAGCATCAATTAGTGATGTAGAATTAATAGATGATAAAAGCTTAGATGTGCTAGTTAAAGTTGATTTCTCAACCTTAAATTATAAAGACTGTTTAGCTATAAATGGTAAATTGGGAGTAGTAAGAAACTTCCCAATTATTCCTGGAATTGACTTTTCTGGACAAGTTATAGAAAGCAAGTCAGAGAAATTTGTAAAAGGAGATGAGGTTATTTTAAACGGTTTTGGAGTAGGAGAAAAATACTGGGGCGGTTTAGGACAATATGCCCAAGCTAAATCAAACTGGCTTATAAAGAAACCTTTGCCAATTTCAACTAAGTTTGCAATGGGAATAGGTACAGCAGGATATACAGCAATGCTATGTGTTATGGAACTACTACAGCAGGGCTTGAAACCAGATCAAGATGAGATAATAGTTAGCGGGGCAACAGGAGGTGTTGGAACTTTTTCTATTATTATTTTATCAAAAATGGGCTTTAATGTATTAGCAATTACAGGCAAACCTGACCAGAAAGATTATTTGTCAAAACTAGGTGCAAACGAAATACTAGACAGGTCTAATTTTTCAAAACCATCTAAGTTATTAGAAAGTCAAAGGTGGGCTGGTGCTATAGATACAGCTGGTGGAAATACTTTAGCAAATATTTGTTCTGCAACTAAGTATGGGGGAACAGTAGTTTCATGTGGTAATGCAGAAAGTATTAAGTTTAATTCCTCAGTAGCTCCCTTTATATTAAGAAATATTAGATTATTAGGAGTAGACAGTGTTTATAAAGATACTAGTTCTAGAATAAAAGCTTGGAATAAAATTGCTGAAATTATAGACTCCGATATAATAGATCAAGTTACAGAAACAATACCGTTGTCTATGGTAACCAGGTATGCAAAAAAAATTTATGGCGGAAATATTACTGGACGTGTAATTGTAGACGTAAACAATTTTTAAAAATAACATATAAAAAGACAATCCTCATTTTTAAATTATTCTATTATTGCCCAGCATCCAAATGTTTCTCCATGGAACGAATTTAACTTTAAATTATTCATTCCGAGAACTTCTAGTAAGGCCAGTGTTTCTCCGGGAAAGTCTTTATCATTTAATTCATCAAACACTAATATACTTCCTTTGAATAATCTATTTTTTATGTTTAATAAAACATCTTTGGTAGGTTTATATATATCCATATCAAATATTGCAATTCCTATTATAGTTTGCGGATTTTTTTTTATATATTTCCCCACAGTTTCCGAGGCATCTCCCTTCACTAGCTCGAATTTTTTTATGTGACTCAATGGCGCAAGCATTTCTTCTAAAAGTAATATCTTTTCTAAGGATTTCTCGAAGTTTTTTGGTGTACTATAATCTCCTCTTTTCCAACCTAGCTTCTTTTCATCACCAATCAAGCTGTCAGAAAAACCATTGAATGTATCAAAACCTACAATTTTTCTAGAAAAATTGTAAGGTTCATAAATTCCTCTAAGCTTAGTTAGAAGAGAAAGAGTTGCACCACACTCAACGCCAAACTCCATTATAATGCCAGGCTTATTTATAATATTTTTATATATTTCATTATAATAAAGTATTCTTGTTATGCTTTGTCTTGAAGAGAAAAAAGCTTGCTTATTTTTCAATGTTTGAAAATTATTTGATAATTTATCTAAAACTCTATTCTTTTCTTTTAAGATCTTTTTTTGAGAAGAAAGCTTTCTTTCACTTCGTCCTACATTTTGTTTATCTTTTACACGCATACTATATATAAATTAAGTTATCATAAGTTAAAAAAAATTAAAATTAATTAAATATGATAATAGAGTATGTTAAAAATAAAATAATAATTCTTTTTATTGAAATTTAAAAATTATTAATTTATTTATTATATTTATGTTATGACTTTAGTCGGAGAAAACTACTATTTGGAAGAGATGAAAGAAACTCATATTGAAGATAATTATTTGAGTTGGCTTAATGATAAAGAAATTAACAAATATTTAGAGATAAGATTTTATTCACAAAACAGAGAGACAGCTTTGAAATATATAAATTCTTTTGAAAATAGTAAAGAGAAGAAACTGTGGGGTATTTTTTCAAGACTGACTAATAAATTAGTAGGTACTGTCAATCTTACTAAAATAAACTTTTATCATAAAACATGTATGGTTAATATAATGATTGGAGATAAAAATCATTGGGGTAAGACTGCAGCTTTTGAAGGGTTAAGATTAGCAATAAAATTTTCCTCAGAAGACCTCAGCATGAGAAAAGTTTTAGCTAGTACATATGCGGAAAATACCAGTATTAACTTCACATTAAAGCAACTGGGTTTCTCATTAGAAGGAAAACTTGTAAAGAATAGGAAGTTAGATAAAAATATTTACACAGATGAATTCAAATGGGGTTTATTTGTAGATAACTGTACAATTATTTAAGCATGAGCATAAAAAAAAATTTTAATTACAAAGATTATTCTAAAATAGCTAAAGAAATAGATAAAGTTGATAGCAGAAAATTATTAAAAAAAATTCATATAAATTTTTTTTCTAACTTCACTGCAGAATTATTAGACTCATGTATTCAGGTAGAATTTGAAGCAAAAGGCTTTTATGTAAAAAACTCTTTTTTTTCTTATGGAAGTATTGATGAGAATATTTTAGGAAATTATAACTTTTCAAAAGAAGCAAATCAAATTTTTTTCTTTCATTTTAGAACAGAAGATTATTTCTTAGATTTGGGTTCGGATCTTTTAAATAATAATAAGGAAAAACTTATAGAAATAGTAGATCAGAAGCTTATTCACTTAAATAGCTTATTTAAGACTATTAGACATAATAATAGTTGCAATATTTTTATATCAAATTTTAGTAATGTTTCATTAAATTTATATGAAACTTTAGAGAACAGTTTCTCATTTACACAATCTGATCTTATTAACTATATTAATAATGAATTGAGAATACTAGTTAATAAATTTTCTTCAATTTATATATTTGATTACTTTTCTTTTACAAGCAAGGTAGGAATATATAACTTGTATGATGAAAAAATGTGGCTAATGGCAAGGTTTCCTTTTAAATCAAAATATAACGCCATGTTAGTTAAAGCTTATATAAGGTTTATTTTATCTTCTATAGTGACTCCAAAAAAATGTTTAGTTTGTGACTTAGACAATACTTTATGGGGCGGTACGTTAGGAGAAAATAATAAAAACTCAATTAGTTTAGGAGATGATTTCCCAGGAAATATCTATAAAAATTTTCAGCAAACAATTCTTAATCTAAAACAGATGGGAGTTTTTTTGGCTGTAGTAAGTAAAAATAATGAAAAGGATGTGTATGATTTTATTAATGGTAATCAAGAGTGCTTACTTAAAGCCAAAGATTTTTCTTTAATCAAATCAAATTGGAAAGATAAAGCAACAAATATTATAGAGATTTCTGAAGAATTAAATATAGGTTTAGACTCAATAGTTTTTTTTGATGATAATCCTATGGAAAGAGAATGGGTTAAAAACCAGTTACCAGATGTGAATGTTATAGATGTACCAGAAAATCCAATTTACTTTAAGGAGGCACTCATTAATTCTAACTTTTTTGATAAAACTACAATAACAAAAGAAGATAAAAAAAGACCTCAATTATTTGCAGATGAGAAGAGCAGGAAAAAACACCTAAAGTCTTTTTCAAATTATGATGAATTTCTAAAAAGTTTAAAAATGAAAATTTTCCTTAAAAAAGCAACCATTAAAGATGTACCTAGAGTCACTCAATTAATTAATAAAGTAAACCAATTCAACTTAACAGTAAAAAGAAGTAATGAGGAAAAAGTTTTAAGTTTGTTATCAACAAAAGATTGCATATATACTATTAGGCTGGAAGATAAGTTTGGGGATTTTGGCACTGTAGGCGTAATAATATTTAAATACCAAAAGCAGGGTGTCTGGGAAATTGATAATTTTTTATTAAGTTGCAGAGCGCTTGGAAGAAAAGTAGAAAATTTATCTCTATCGTATATTTTGAATATATTGCAAAAAGAAAATAATGAAAAGGTAATTGGTAGTTTTACCCCTGGAGATAAAAATGAACAGACAAAAGATTTTTATAAAAATATGGGCTTCTCATTTAACAAAGAAATTGAGAAGTGGGTATGGGAATTAAATAAAAATAAATCTGAAAACTTTAACTTAGCGGAGGTTAGTTATTTTGAATGATAAAGAACTATATAATAAAATGTCAGAAATTTTTTCATTAATTCTAGATATACCAATAGAAAAAATAAATTACGATATAAGTCCAAAAAATACTAAGAAGTGGGACTCACTAAACCACCTTAAAATTATTATGGAGATAGAAAGTACTTTTAACGTAGATATTTTACCTGAGGAGGCTATTAACCTTTTTTCATTTAAAGACTCGATAGAAATAATAAAAAATAAAATAACTTAATAAATATTCAGAATACTTGATGGTTGAAATATTAATATTGAATTATTACTGGTTAAATTTCAAATTTATATTTTTTTAAAAAACCTGTTATTGACCTCTTCATTATTATTAATTTCTTTTGATAAAGTAAAACCGACTTTTTTCATAAACTTAATAACAGCTACATCTGTTTGTTTAGTAGTTTCTATGATTGCAAATTTTAAGCTTTTATTTTTTAAAATATTTTTCATTCCTTCTAAGGCAAGATTTTCATGACCATCTACATCCATTAATAAAAAACTTGGAAAAGGTAACTTATTCTCTTTAAATATATTATCTATTTTTTTCATTTGTATAAATTCTGCCCCTTGTATAGGATTTTTTTGTCTTTTTAAATAATGTAAATCCAGAACTCTTCCATTGTAATAACCTGGGTTTAAGTTTTCATATGAAAATTCCACAAATTTATCTACATTCCCTGCAGCAGAATGGAAAACTTTAATATTTCTTAAAGAATTCAAATTTATATTTATAAGTAATTGGCCAACATTCGAGCTAGATGCTTCTATACATATGGTATGCTTTAATTTCTTGAGTTTATTAGCAAAAACTACAAATGTTCCTATATGAGCGCCTATATTTAAAAAAATATCACCATCATTCATATGTTTTATTATTAATTCTCGTGTATACTTTTCTCTAGTAGAAATCCAAAACTTTTTCATAAATTTATATGTTTCTGTAGACGCTATATTAAAACGTAATACAGTTTTATTAAATACTTTCTTGTGTACCTTTGCGGGAGAAATTATTCCTTTAGTTATCCAGCCAAAGAAAGGTTCAATTTGAAATAAGTTATTGAAAAAAAGGAAAGAAAAAGTTTTTTTTAAAGTTTGTTTCATTATTAAAAATAAAATATGATTATTAAAAAATATAATAACAATAATAATTAAAAATTAGCTATAAATTTATATGGATTATTAAAATTTTTTATAGATTATAGTATCACATTTAACATAGCGATTGTGGCTATTACTTATTAATAATAAGGTTAAACCTCCAGAATACTTATTTAAAATATATGGTTACTTTACCATTCTTAATAATTGTAAAAGAATATGCTATAAGTAAAAAAACCATGTAATAGTAAAATTTTCATAAATCTAAGCAAATGGACCGCATTAAACCACGACACGACAATAGAAGATGACAAAAATAAACTAAGAGAGGAAGCTACAAAAAAGTTACTAATCCTGTAATTTTTATTATATTTTGGTTCTAAAACTACAGTAACAGGCTGAGATGTTTTAGAAGTAAATGGAGAAGTATTAAGATTTGTAGAATAATTTTAAAATAGACTAAATTTCTTAAATGAAAGTATATTAAGAAAAATGTGAGGCTAATCTAAAATAATTTATAAATTTTACCTTCTAATTATTATAACCTTTCAATTACAATGAATGATATTTGCTTGTCTAATATTCATACTTTTGTATAATTTTCACAACTTTTTGTTTTAATTATTTGTACTGAAAAAATAAAATAGTGAAAGAATTGGGACGAAATGAAGCTAGTAGAGAAGATGACTAAACCAAAAGTCTTTTTTACATTAACTAGCGGGTGTAGCTTAGTGGTAAAGCTCCAGCCTTCCAAGCTGGCTACGAGGGTTCGATTCCCTTCACCCGCTCCAATAATTTAGGAGTGTAGCTCAATTGGTAGAGCACCGGTCTCCAAAACCGGGGGCTGTGGGTTCAAGTCCCTCCACTCCTGCCATCATTGACTATTTGTTTATTTTAGAATATGTTATTTTTCAATGAAAAGTTCAAACATTATAAATTTCATAAAAGAGGTAAAACAAGAAGGAAGAAAAATTGTTTGGCCTACGAGGAAAGAGACATTAATTACTACTGCAATGGTATTAGTCATGGTAATTATTTTTTCGATTTTTTTTCTTCTAGTAGATAATGTCATAGCCTGGTTTATTAAAATATTAATGGGTTTGTAGATGACTGCAACAGAAATTGAATATCAATGGTTTATCATTCACACACACTCAGGGTTTGAGGCTAAAGTAATAGAATCTATTAAAGAGGAAGTAAAAAAAAGAGAATTAGAAAATTGCTTCGATAATTATTTAGTTCCTACTCAAAAAACCTATGAGATAAAAAAAGGAAAAAAAGTAGAAGGAGAAAAAAAGTTTTTCCCTGGTTATATCATGATTAATATGGTTATGAATGACGATACTTGGCATCTTATTAAAAAAGTTAAAAGAGTAAGTAATTTTCTAGGCGCTGGAAATAGGCCAGTGGCTTTGAGAAAAGCCGAAGCTGAAAGAATTTTAAATCAAATTCAGGAAGGGATGGAAAGTGCAGTTTCAACAGTATCATTTGAGATTGGAGAAACAGTAAAGGTGGCTGATGGTCCATTCGCATCCTTTAATGGTGTTGTAGAAGAGATAGATAGCGATAGATCAAGATTAAAAGTAGCGGTATCAATTTTTGGAAGAGCCACGCCAGTAGAATTAGAGTATAGTCAAGTAGAAAAATCTTGATTTAAATTTCAATAAGTTATATAAACAATTTTTAAATTTCATATATATAGATAATGGCAAAAAAAATAAAAGGTTATGTCAAACTGCAAGTTCCTGCAGGTCAAGCTAGTCCCTCACCTCCAATTGGCCCTGCTTTAGGGCAGGCAGGATTAAATATTATGGACTTTTGTAAATCATTTAATTCTAAAACTGAAAATTTAGAGAAAGGAATGCCTTGCCCTGTAATTATTACCGTTTTTCAAGACAAAACCTTCGAATTTGTTATAAAAAAACCACCGGCTAGTTTTTATATTAAAAAAGAACTTAGCTTAAAGAAGGGATCAGGAACTAGTGGAATATCTGATCCTATTGCAGAAATTACAAAAGCTCAGCTAAAAAAAATAGCAGAAGAAAAGCTTCCTGATTTGAATACTAATGATTTAGAGCAGGCTGCTAAAATTATTGGTGGTACAGCGAAATCAATGGGAATAGAGGTTAAAGAGTAGCTTGGTATGAGTAAAAGAGGAAAAAGATATAGTAGTTTTAAAGAAAAAATTGTTGAGAACAAAATATATAATATTTTAGATGCAATTAAAGAAATAAAAAATGGAAAGCCTGTAAAGTTTGATGAAACCCTTGATATTTCTGTAAACTTAGGAATAGATCCTAAACAGTCAGATCAAATCGTCAGAGGCTTAGCAAATTTACCAAATGGTACTGGAAAAAATTTGAAAGTGGCGGTTTTTGCAAAAGACAGCAAAGTTCAAGAAGCAAAAGATGCTGGAGCCGATTATACTGGCCAAGAAGATCTAGCAGAAAAAATAGCAAAAAATAAAATTAAAGTTGATATTGTAATAGCTACCCCTGATATGATGCCAACGGTCGGCAAATTTGGAAAAATTTTGGGACCCAAAGGGTTAATGCCTAATCCCAAAATGGGAACTGTTACAGAAGAAGTTTCAAAAAAAGTACAAGATGTAAAAAAAGGTCAGATAGAATATAAAGCTGACAAAGCAGGAATAGTTCACTCAGGAGTAGGTAAACTTAGCTTTTCTGAAGATAAACTAAAAGAAAATGTGACTTATTTTATAGATACAATCATTAAAGCTAAGCCAAAAGGTGCAAAAGGAAATTATCTTAAGGATATTTATTTGTCACCTTCAATGGGGCCTTCTCTAAAAATTTCTAATAAATAGAAATATCTTGACTTTGGTTTGTAATGTATTAAGTTAAATTTCTGTCAAAGACTGAAGGTCACAATAAATCCTTCATAGATGGTTATCGTCTGTCTTTGGCTTTTTTTGGTTAAAAATGGATAAAGAAAAAAAAAAAATTGCTGTAAAAAGTTTGAAAAAATACTTTGAAGAATCTGAAGGGGTTGTTGTAACTCATTATTTGGGTCTCAAAACGTCAGAATTAACTGAATTTAGAGAAAAAGTTAGTGAAGCGGGTTCAAAATTTTGTGTTGCAAAGAACAGTTTAGTGAGGTTAGCTTCTAAAGAAACACCTTATGAAGGTTTAGAAAGTTATTTTAAAGGTCCGACGGCATTAGTTTTTTCAAAAGATCCTGTAGCCGGAATAAAAATAGTAAAAAAGTATTCAGAAGAAAACGAAAAGTTAAAAGTAGTTAAGGCTAGTTTAAATAAAAAAATAATTGATGAAGATGAATTTAACCAGCTTTCAAAAATTTCTTCGTTGGAAGATTTAAGAAGAGATATTGCTAGTTATTTGATAGCTCCTCATCAGAATTTAGTGCAAATATTTAAGGCGGCTGGTTCTGAATTAGTAAGTGTTTTTGATAATTTTTCTAAAAAAAAGAATTAATTTTAATTGAAAGGTAATGATATGACAGATTTAAATAAAATGGTAGATGAGCTTTCCAAGCTTTCTGTAATGGAAGCAGCGGAACTTTCAAAATTACTACAGGAAAAATGGGGTGTTTCTGCGGCAGCACCTGTTGTAGCTGTTGCAGCTGCAGGTGGATCTGAAGAACAAAAATCTGCAGAAAAGGACTCTTTTGACATAATTTTAACAGAGGTTGGTGATAAGAAGATCAACATAATCAAAGAAGTTAGAGCAGCAACTGGGTTGGGCCTTAAAGAGGCAAAAGATTTAGTTGAGGGAGCGCCTAAACCTATAAAAGAAGGAGTTGCCAAAGCAGAAGCAGAAGAAATTAAGAAAAAATTTGAAGAATCTGGCGCTAAAATAGAATTAAAATAAGCTTAATAACTAGGTCAATTAGCTATTCATTTACAAAATAGCTAGTTGAAATATTAGACTTTTTTATTCATTTTAAAATTATAGATAGGAACCACATGGCTAATAAACTTTCTCTTAAAGACAGAAAATCACTAAGGCATCAGTTTGGTGTTTTAAAAGATATAGCTGAAATGCCAAACCTGATTGATATTCAGAAATCATCATATCAACAATTACTTACTTCAAAAACTCAAGAAAATTTAGAATCACATATTGGAATACATGATGCTCTTTCCAGCGTATTTCCTGTAAAAGACTATGCAGGTAGAATGACATTAAAATACATATCGTACAAACTAGATAGGCCAAAATATGACGTTATAGAGTGTAGACAAAGAGGTTTAACATACGCAGCAGCCTTAAAAGTTATATTCAGATTAGACATTATTAAATTTGATGAGGAAACAAATCAAGAGATAGGAAAAGATGCTCGTGAAGAAGAAGTTTATTTAGGAGACATACCTCTCATGACTGATAAGGCTACCTTTGTTATTAATGGAACCGAAAGAGTTATAGTTAGTCAGATGCATAGGTCTCCTGGAGTGTTCTTTGATGAAAGTAATGCAGCTAGAGTTATACCATATAGAGGTTCTTGGCTAGACGTAGAATTTGATGCTAAAAACTTGTTATATTTTAGAATAGACAGAAGGAAGAAATTATCCTTAGCACATCTACTTAAGTCTATGGGATTAAAAAACGAAGAGGTGCTGGAAATATTTTATAATACATTAGACAGTAAGGTTTATGATGATAACCTTATAGGTATTCCTTACAACTTTGAAGATTTAAAAGGCGAATTAGCCTTTGATCTAATAAATGCAGATAATAATGAGAAATTGCTCCTTGCCGGAGAAAGGCTAACCAACAGACAGAATAGAGAGTTTGAAGAAAAAAAACTTAAAAATATTTTAGTACCTAATAATGCAATGTACGGTAAGTTTTTAGCAAAAGATATCTTTAATGCTGAAACAGGTGAAATATTCGGGGAGGCTGGAGAAGAAATTGATGAAAAATTATTAGATTCTTTAAAAAATAATGAAATTAAAAACTTTTCAATACTAATTACAAATAATCTAGCTGGGCCTTACGTTAGAAATACTTTAGCCGTTGAAAAAGATGTAAAAAGAGCAGAATCATTAGCAGCTATATATAAAATAATGCGACCAGGAGAACCCCCAACTGAGGAGAGTTCGGAGAAACTATTTTTTGATCTTTTTTTTGCCAGAATTGAAGCTAAAAAAGATAAAGTTGAATTTTATACATCCAAGTCAAAAAGTGATAAAGCCATTAGCTTAAGCAGTGATCTAATTGAACAAGAAGGTGTATGGCTCCTGAAAAAAAATAAAGAGTGGTCTTTAGTTTCTGTAGGTACTGTTGCAAGAAAAGATGCTCCTGCTAACATGTGGGTTTATAATTCAGAAATAGTAAAAGCAAAATCAGAAAAATATGATTTATCATCAGTAGGTAGAGTGAAATTGAATTCGCGTATTAAATCAGATTTAGATGAAAGTTATGGAGAACTTAACAGGGATGACATAATAAGTGTTATTGATATTATAGTAAAACTTAAAGATGGTATAGGTGAATATGATGACATAGATCATCTTGGTAATAGAAGAGTAAGATCAGTAGGAGAGCTCGTAGAAAATCAATTCAGAACAGGTTTAGTTAGAATGGAAAGAGCTATAAAAGAAAGAATGGGTTCTGTCCCCGATGAAAAACTTGTTCCTAAGGAATTGATAAATGCTAAGCCTTTAACATCTATTTTGAAAGAGTTTTTTGGTAGCTCACAATTAAGTCAGTTTATGGATCAAACTAATCCATTATCTGAAATAACTCATAAAAGAAGACTTTCTGCATTAGGGCCTGGAGGTTTAACTAGAGAAAGAGCAGGTTTTGAGGTTAGGGATGTTCATCCTACTCATTATGGAAGGATTTGCCCTATTGAAACACCAGAAGGGCCAAACATAGGTCTTATTAATAGTTTAGCTACATATGCTAAAGTCAATAAATACGGCTTTATAGAAAGTCCTTACAGAAGAGTTAGTAAAGCTAAAGTAAGTGAGAAAGTTGAATATCTGTCTGCAATTGAAGAGGATAATTATGTGATAGCGCAGGCAAATGCACCTTTAACAAAAAGCAATGATTTTGTAAGAGATCTAGTATCATGTAGAAATAACGGTGATTTTGCCATGTCAACAACTGACAAAATTCAATATATGGATGTTTCACCTAAGCAATTAGTTTCTGTTGCAGCATCCTTAATTCCTTTTTTAGAAAATGATGATGCAAATAGAGCTTTGATGGGGTCTAATATGATGAGACAGGCTGTTCCTTTGGTCGTTTCAGAATCTCCTATGGTAGGAACTGGCATGGAAGGAGTGGTGGCTAAAGACTCTTCTGCAGCAGTGGTTGCTAAAAGAGGAGGTTTTGTTGAACAAGTTGATGCTAGAAGGATAGTAGTAAGGCATACAGATGAAAAAAAATATGATGTTACTTTAGGAGTAGATGTATATAATCTTTTAAAATTTCAAAGGTCAAATCAGAATACATCAATAAACCAAAGACCTCTAGTCAAGGTTGGCGATAGAGTCGAAAAAGGCGACGTAATAGCTGACGGTCCTGCAACAGACAAAGGCGAGTTAGCTCTGGGAAAAAATGTCTTGGTAGCATTCATGCCTTGGAATGGATATAATTATGAAGATTCAATTCTTATATCTGAAAGAATAGTAAGGGATGATGTATTTACATCAATTCATATTGAAGAGTTTGAGTTGATGGCCAGGGATACAAAACTTGGGCCTGAAGATATTACTAGAGATATACCAAACGTAGGAGAGGAAGCACTTAAGAACCTTGATGAAACAGGGATTGTTTATGTTGGTGCAGAAGTTAGATCAAATGATATTTTAGTCGGTAAAGTTACTCCTAAAGGTGAGACGCCAATGACACCAGAAGAGAAATTACTAAGAGCTATATTTGGAGAGAAAGCATCTGATGTTAGAGACTCATCACTTAAATTACCAAGTGGCGTTTCGGGAACGGTAGTGGAAGTCAGAGTTTTTAATAGAAGAGGTGTAGAAAAAGACGAGAGAGCTTTGGCAATTGAAAAAGAAGAAATTGAAAGGTTAGCAAAAGATAAAGATGATCAAATTAGAATAATTGAAGAAAATACTTTTAAAAGATTAAAAAGTCTTCTTGTAGGAAAGCATTTTTCAGGCAAGGAAAAAAATGTTAAGGAAGGCCAAGTTTTAACTGAGAAAATTTTGGATGAATTTGATAAAAAGCAAATATGGAAAATAGCTACTAAGAATCAGCAAACTATGACTAGTATAGAAAATTTAAAAGCAGAATTTGATGCTGAAATGAATGAGATACTAGTAATGTTTAAAGAAAAAGTTGATAAGGTTCAATCTGGGGACGATTTGTTGCCAGGTGTCTTGAAAATGGTAAAGGTTTTTGTTGCAGTAAAAAGAAAATTACAGCCTGGTGATAAAATGGCGGGTAGACATGGTAACAAAGGAGTCATTTCTAAAATAGCCCCGATTGAGGATATGCCACATACAGAAGATGGTGTCCCTGTTGATATAGTGTTAAATCCCTTAGGCGTTCCATCTAGAATGAATGTAGGTCAAATATTAGAAACCCATTTAGGCTGGGCCTCAGCTGGTTTGGCTAATAAAATAAAGGGTATAATTGATAGTACAAGTCAGGAAGTAGCAATAAAGGTAAATGGATGTAAAAAAATTCTTAAAAAAGTACTTAAACCGCAATATTATGAGGAAAGAATTGATAATCTCTCTGACGCTGAATTAATAGAGCTTTTGTCGAAAGTGAAAAATGGTTTAAATTTGGCTACTCCAGTATTTGATGGAGCTAGAGATGTTGACATTATTAAAATACTTGATATTGCAGGTCTAGATAGTTCAGGTCAAGTTACTCTAATTGATGGAAGAACTGGAGAGGAATTTAATAGAAAAGTTACAGTGGGTTACATTTATATGTTAAAACTGCACCACTTGGTTGATGATAAAATACACTCTAGATCCATAGGACCATACAGTTTGGTTACGCAACAGCCATTAGGTGGTAAGGCACAGTTTGGAGGTCAAAGGTTTGGTGAGATGGAGGTTTGGGCCCTTCAAGCTTATGGGGCATCATATACTTTACAAGAGATGCTTACTGTTAAGTCAGATGATGTAGCTGGGCGAAGCAAGGTTTATGAATCAATAGTTCGTGGTGAAACAAGTTTTGAGGCTGGAGTCCCGGAGTCATTTAATGTTTTAGTAAAAGAAATGCAGTCTTTATGTCTTGATGTAGGGCTTGCTCAAGATAATAATTCAGAAAAAACTATCCAAGAGGATAATTAGGAGAATTTATGAATAAATTAATGAAAAACCTAGACAGTGTAAATAATAATGACTTTGATCTTATCAAAATCTCAATTTCAAGTCCGGAAAAAATTAGATCTTGGTCTTTTGGTGAAGTCAAAAAGCCTGAAACTATTAATTATAGAACTTTTAAGCCAGAGAGAGAAGGGCTGTTTTGTGCTAAAATTTTTGGCCCCGTTAAAGACTATGAATGCTTATGCGGTAAATACAAAAGAATGAAACATAGAGGTATAGTTTGTGAAAAATGTGGAGTTGAAGTAATTCAGTCAAAAGTAAGAAGAGAAAGAATGGGTCACATAGAGTTAGCAGCACCGGTTGCTCATATTTGGTTTCTCAAATCTTTACCCTCTAGAATTAGTCTTTTACTGGATATGGCAATGAAAGATGTAGAAAGAGTATTATATTTTGAAAATCATATTGTTATTGAACCAGGTCTAACTAACTTAAAATTTAAGCAAATTTTATCTGATGATGAATATAATAAAGCCTTGGATGAAAATCCAGCTGACTCCTTTTCAGCAGGGATTGGAGCAGAAGCTATTAGAAAAATCTTTGAGTCTATGAATCTACAGGAAGAAAGAGAGACTATAAAAGAGGAATTGAGTACATCGAAGTCAGATATTAAAAAGAAAAAACTATTAAGAAGGTTAAAATTAGTTGAGCAGTTTATTTCATCGGGAAATAAACCAGAGTGGATGATTTTAAAATGTCTTCCAGTAATTCCTCCTGACTTAAGACCTTTGGTCCCACTTGATGGAGGAAGATTTGCTACCTCTGATTTGAATGATCTCTATAGAAGAGTTATTAATAGAAATAATAGATTAAGAAGGCTTAAAGATCTAAAGGCTCCTGATATTATAGTAAGAAATGAGCAAAGAATGCTACAAGAGTCTGTAGATGCTCTTTTCGATAATACTAGACGAGCAAGACCAATCACAGGTTCAAATAAAAGACCATTAAAATCTTTAGCTGATATGCTAAAAGGAAAACAAGGTCGTTTCAGACAAAATCTTTTAGGTAAAAGATGTGATTATTCTGGAAGGTCAGTAATAGTTGTAGGCCCTGAATTAAAACTTCATCAATGCGGTATTCCTAAAAAAATGGCATTAGAGCTTTTTAAGCCTTTTATTTATTCAAAACTAGAAATTAGAGGTTTGGCAACTACTATAAAGTCAGCAAAAAAAATGGTGGAGAAAGAAAGACCTGAAGTTTGGGATATTCTTGATGAGGTAATAAGAGAGCACCCTATTTTATTAAACAGAGCACCTACTCTACACAGGCTAGGTATACAAGCTTTTGAACCTATTTTGATAGAAGGTAAAGCCATTAGATTACACCCACTAGTTTGTACTGCTTTTAATGCAGATTTTGATGGTGACCAAATGGCAGTTCATGTTCCTCTATCAGTAGAAGCTCAGCTAGAAGCCAGAGTATTAATGATGTCTACGAATAATATTCTTAGTCCAGCTAATGGAAAGCCTATAATTGTACCAACCCAAGATATTGTTTTAGGACTTTACTTTTTAAGTTTACAAAAAGAAGGTGAAAAAGGCGAAGGTTTAATATTTGGTTCTTTAGATGAGGTAAAGCATGCTATAGAGGCTAAAGCTGTATCCCTTCATGCTAATATTAAATCCAGAGTTGAGATAATAAATGATAACAATGAAAAAGAAATTAAAATTATAAGTACCACACCGGGAAGGCTTATAATATCAGAAGTTCTTCCCAAACATAAGCATGTAAAATTTTCTATGATTAATAAAGTGCTTAGTAAAAAAGAATTGGCAGGATTAATTGACATTGTATATAGGTTTTGTGGACAAAAGGAAACTGTAATTTTTGCTGATAGACTAATGGAATTAGGTTTTAAAAACGCTTGCAAGGCAGGAATATCCTTTGGTAAAGATGATATGATAATACCTGAAGCTAAAACAAAATTGGTTGATGATACAAGAGATTTGATAAAAAACTTTGAAAAGCAATACTCCGACGGATTAATTACCCAAGGAGAAAAATATAATAAGGTTATAGATGCTTGGTCAAAATGTACTGACTCTGTTGCTGATAAGATGATGAAAGACATGGCTGTAGGTCAAGGTGAATTAATGAACTCTGTATTTATGATGGCAGATTCTGGAGCTAGAGGATCTACTGCTCAGATGAAGCAATTGGCCGGCATGAGAGGTTTGATGGCGAAACCTTCAGGGGAAATTATAGAAACACCAATTATAGCTAATTTTAAAGAGGGATTAAGTGTTTTAGAGTATTTTAATTCTACCCATGGAGCAAGAAAAGGCTTAGCTGATACAGCATTAAAGACAGCTAATTCTGGTTATTTAACCAGAAGACTTGTTGACGTAGCGCAAGATTTAATAATTACTAAAGAAGACTGTGGTACCAAAAATGGTATCTGGAAAAAAGCAGTTATAGATGCAGGTGAGGTAATTGAAAGTCTTGATGAAAGAGTAGTAGGAAGGTATTTAGCTGATGATTTGAAAAATCCAGAAGATGAAAAGTTAATAGCAAGTAAAGGTACTTTTATAGATGAAAACCTGGCAAATAAGATAGTTCTAGCTGAAATTGATAAAGTAAAAGTAAGAAGCCCATTAACCTGTGCCCTCTCTTCTGGATTATGTGCTACTTGTTATGGAAGAGATTTAGCAAGAGGAACTAAGGTAAATATTGGAGAAGCAGTAGGAGTAGTGGCAGCTCAATCTATTGGAGAGCCTGGAACTCAATTAACTATGAGAACCTTTCATATAGGAGGCGCAGCACAAGCAGGAGCAGAGGCTTCGAGATTAGAAGCAAACATATCTGGAACTTTATATATAGAGGGATCGAATGTTATTTATGATAAGAAAGGTATTGGTACTGTACTAGACAGAGACTGTAAACTAATTATTAAGGATGACAAAGGTAGGGAGAGGTTTAGAGAAAAAATACCCTATGGGTCAAGTATTTTATTAAAGGAAAAGAGTAAGATAGAAAGAGGTCAAAAAATAGCGGAGTGGGACCCATATACGAGACCTATAATTACAGAAAAACAAGGTTACGTAAAATTTATAGATGTCAATAAAGACACACTTGAAGAAACAACATCTGAAGATACAGGGATGACAAGTCAGGTTGTAAAAGATTGGAGAGTTCCAGGAGCATCTAAACAACCAAATTATAGGCCTAGAATGGAGATATGTGATGAAAATGATAAAGTGCTTAAGTTAGCAAATGGATCTTCAGCTATATATGAACTACCAGTTTCTGCTGTTTTATCAATAGGCTATACCCCTGGTAAGAAAAACAAGAAAGTGGCTGCTGGTGACTTGTTAGCAAGAATACCACTAGATTTTCAAAAATCTAAAGATATTACAGGAGGTTTACCAAGAGTTGCAGAGCTATTTGAGGCAAGAAAGCCTAAAGATTACTCCTTTATATCAGATGTGAGAGGAAGAGTTGAGTTTGGTAATGATGTTAGAGCCAATAAGAAATTAATTGTAGTAGATCTGGATGATAAAGATAATCAGGTAGAATATTTAGTTCCCAAAGGAAAACATATAATGGTTCAAGAAGGAGATATAGTTAATAAAGGTGATTTATTAATGGATGGAAACCCTGTTCCTCATGATATTCTTAGAGTTTTAGGCATTGAAGAATTAGCTAATTATCTAGTAAATGAAGTTCAAGAAGTTTATCGTCTTCAAGGTGTTAAAATAAATGATAAGCATATAGAGGTAATTTCTAGACAAATGCTTCAAAAGGTAGAAATTACTAATTCTGGCGATACTAGTCTTATCTCAGGAGAAATGCTCGATAGGGATGAAGTAGAAGCAGTTAATACTGATACAGCAGCAGCAGGAAAGAAGCCAGCTAAATTTATTTCAGTTCTCAATGGTATTACAAAGGCTAGCTTGCAAACTAGATCATTTATATCTGCTGCATCTTTTCAAGAAACTACGAGAGTTCTTACAGAAGCCGCAACTGCAGGAAAAAAAGATCAGCTCGCCGGGCTAAAAGAAAATGTAATAGTAGGTAGACTTATACCTGCAGGTACAGGAAGGACAATGAGTAAGTTTAAAAAAATGGCTATAATAAATGAAAAACGTATTAAAGAAAAGCAGGCAAAACAAATAGAAAGCGAGCAATAAGAACGCTCGGAGATTTTGTGTTGCATAAAAACAACACCTGTTGAAAATTTTTTTTAATTAGTACTTGACGGTTTTGCTAGGTGCCAATAATATGCGTAATTCTGGTAAATAAATTTTTATAAAGGAAATTATAATGCCAACTGTTAATCAATTGGTTAGAAAGGGCAGAAAGTCCCAAACTAAAAGAAATAAAGTGCCTGCTCTTGAGGCTTGTCCTCAGAAAAGAGGAGTATGTACGAGGGTGTACACTACTACACCTAAAAAACCCAATTCTGCATTAAGAAAGGTAGCAAGAGTTAGATTGACAAACGGATTTGAAGTTACTAGTTACATACCTGGAGAAGGTCATAATCTACAAGAACATTCTGTAGTCATGATAAGAGGAGGAAGAGTCAAAGATCTTCCTGGAGTTAGATATCATGTGGTAAGAGGTACCTTAGATACCCAAGGGGTAGGAAATAGAAAACAAAGAAGGTCAAAGTATGGCGCAAAAAGACCTAAATAAGGTGGAGCAATAAATTGTCAAGAAGGAGAAAATCAGTTCAAAGGGAATTACTTCCTGACCCTAGATACAAAGATGTAGTATTGGCTAAATTTGTTAGGGCTTTAATGGTTCATGGAAAAAAGAACACTGCAGAAAATTTAATTTATTCATCTTTCGATATTATTAAAAAAAAAGAAAAAGAAAAATCTCCAATAGAAGTATTTAAGTCTGCCATTGATAATGTTCAACCACAAATAGAGACACGATCTAGAAGGGTCGGTGGTGCAACTTATCAGGTTCCAGTAGAAGTGTCACCAAAGAGAAAACAGGCTTTGGCTATTCGCTGGATTATAGACTCGGCAAGAAAAAGAAATGAAAATACTATGATAGATAGATTAGCAGGAGAATTACTTGATGCTTCTTTTAGAAGAGGAGCTTCTATAAAGAAAAATGAAGATACTAGAAAAATGGCAGAGGCTAACAGAGCTTTTGCTCATTATAGGTGGTAAAATAGGAATTATTGAGATGACTAGAAAAACAGAATTAGATAACTACAGAAATATAGGAATAATGGCACATATTGATGCTGGAAAAACAACAACTACAGAGAGGGTTTTATATTACACAGGAGTTTCTCACAAAATTGGAGAAGTTCATGATGGGGCTGCAACTATGGATTGGATGGAACAAGAGCAAGAACGAGGCATAACTATTACGTCTGCAGCTACCACATGTTTTTGGAAAGATCACAGAATAAATATTATAGACACTCCAGGACATGTTGACTTTACCATTGAAGTTGAAAGGTCTCTAAGGGTTCTTGATGGAGCAGTAGCCGTTTTTGATAGTGTGGCTGGAGTTGAGCCTCAATCTGAAACTGTCTGGAGACAAGCTGATAAGTATGCTGTTCCTAGAATGTGTTTTGTAAATAAAATGGATAGAGTAGGAGCTGACTTTTATAGATGTGTTGATATGATATCTGACAGATTAGGGGCGGTTCCTATGGTTATACAGTTACCCATAGGAAGTGAAGCAGATTTTGTTGGTATGGTAGATATTTTGAATATGAAAGAAATAATTTGGAAACAAGATACTCTTGGTGCAGAATACGAAGTCAAAGAGATCAGTATAGATAACAAAGATAAAGCTGAAGAATATAGAAAAAAGTTAGTAGAGTTAGCAGTAGAACAAGATGATGATGTCATGGAGCAATATTTGGAAGGTAATGAGCCTGATGTTGCAACTTTGAAAAATTGTATTAGAAAAGGTACTTTAAAGGGGAGCTTCGTTCCTACGCTGTGCGGTTCTGCTTTCAAGAATAAAGGGGTACAGCCTATGTTGGATGCGGTAATAGATTTTTTACCTTCCCCCCTTGATTTACCTCCAGTAAAAGGGGTATCTATGAATGGTGAAGACGAACTAAACAGAAAAAGCTCCGATGATGAACCTTTCTCAGCACTAGCTTTTAAAATTATGACTGATCCTTTTGTAGGTACTTTAGCTTTTGCTAGAGTTTATTCAGGTGTTCTACAAAGTGGAAGCACTGTAGAAAATACAGTAAAAGAAAAAAAAGAAAGAATTGGAAGAATGTTACAGATGCATGCTAATAGTAGAGAAGATATTAAGGAAGCGCGAACAGGGGATATAATTGCTATATGTGGTTTAAAATCTGTTACTACTGGCGATACTCTTAGTGATGTTAATAACAAGGTTATTTTAGAACGAATGGATTTTCCAGATCCTGTAATAGAGGTGGCTGTTGAACCAAAAACAAAAGCAGATCAAGAAAAGATGTCTGAAGCATTAACTAGATTAGCTGCAGAGGATCCTTCTTTTGGTGTTTCTACAGATAACGAAAGTGGTCAAACTATTATTAAAGGTATGGGTGAGTTACATCTTGATATAATTGTTGATAGAATGAAAAGAGAGTTTAAAGTAGAGGCTGATGTTGGTGCACCGCAAGTGGCTTACAGAGAGACTATTACCTCTGAGTCAGATATAGATTATACTCATAAAAAGCAATCAGGTGGAGCCGGACAATTCGCTAGAGTTAAAATGATTGTTAAGAAGGGAGAGCCGGGTTGTGGCCTTGAGTTTGTTAATAAAGTAGTAGGAGGTAATATACCAAAAGAATATATACCTGGAGTACAAAAGGGAATTGAAGGAGCAATGCAAAATGGAGTAGTAGCAGGTTATCCAGTTATTGATATTAGTGTTACTTTATATGATGGTGCTTACCATGATGTAGACTCTAGTGTGATGGCTTTTGAAATTGCTGGCAGAACAGCGTTTAAAGATGCTTTATCTAAGGCAAGCCCTAAACTTCTTGAACCAATGATGCAAGTAGAGGTAGTTACACCTGAAGACTTTGTAGGAGATGTCATTGGAGATTTAAATAGTAGAAGGGGGCAAGTCCAAGGAATGGATCCCCAAGGAAATGCTACCTTGGTAAGAGCAAACGTACCCCTTGCAACAATGTTTGGATATGTTAATAATTTAAGATCAATGACACAAGGAAGAGCAGTTTATACTATGCAATTTGATAAGTACGATTTAGTCCCAGCTATGGTAGAAGAAGAATTAAAATCAAAATTAGCGAGTTGAGAATAATTATATTTTAAATAGATAACGGAGAATTAATATGGCTAAAGAAAAATTTGAAAGAAATAAACCGCACGTCAACATTGGCACTATTGGACATGTTGACCACGGGAAAACAACGCTAACTGCTGCAATAACAAAAGTTTTGGCTGAAACTGGAGGGGCTACTAGTATAGCCTATGATGAAATAGATAAAGCTCCGGAAGAAAAAGAGAGAGGTATTACTATAAATACAGCCCATGTGGAGTATGAAACAGGTGCTAGGCATTATGCTCACGTTGATTGTCCAGGGCATGCAGACTATGTAAAAAACATGATAACTGGTGCTGCTCAGATGGATGGTGGTATATTAGTGGTGTCTGCTGCAGACGGACCTATGCCTCAAACAAGAGAGCATATTTTACTGGCAAGACAAGTTGGAGTTCCTGCATTAGTTGTATTTTTAAACAAAGTTGATCAGGTCGACGATCCAGAACTACTAGAATTAGTTGAGATGGAAGTTAGGGAGCTTTTATCCAAGTATGATTTTCCTGGAGATGATATACCTATAATTAAAGGATCAGCTTTGAAAGGGCTGGAAGGAGATAAGTCAGATATAGGTGCGCCAGCTATTTTAAAACTTATGGAAGAGGTAGATAAGTACGTTCCTCAACCAGAAAGGCCTGTTGATCAGCCATTTTTAATGCCTATAGAGGATGTTTTTTCTATTTCAGGAAGAGGTACTGTTGTAACTGGTAGGGTTGAGTCTGGTGTTATAAATGTAAGTGATGAAATTGAAATAATAGGAATAAAAGATACTACTAAGACTACATGTACAGGTGTAGAAATGTTCAGAAAATTATTAGATAGAGGTGAAGCAGGAGATAATATAGGAGCACTTTTAAGAGGAATTAATAGAGAAGATGTTGAACGAGGTCAAGTGCTTGCAGCTCCAGGTTCTATAAAACCTCACACTAAGTTTAAGGCTGAGACTTATGTTTTAACAAAGGAAGAAGGTGGTAGGCATACACCTTTTTTTGGAAATTATAGGCCTCAATTTTATTTTAGAACTACTGATGTTACAGGAACCGTAGAACTTCCAAGTGGAACTGAAATGGTTATGCCAGGAGACAATATAGGACTTACTGTAAATTTAATATCTCCTATAGCTATGACTAAAGGTCTTAAGTTTGCTATAAGAGAGGGTGGAAAAACGGTTGGTGCTGGAGTTGTAGCAGAAATAATCGAGTAATTTTTTTAGGGTTGAACTTATCATGGCAGAACATCAAAATATAAGAATAAGGCTAAAAGCTTTCGACCATAGGGTTTTAGATACTTCAACTCATGAAATAGTTAACACTGCAAAAAGGACAGGAGCAGATGTAAGAGGTCCTATTCCATTACCTACAAAGATTGAAAGGTTTACTGTTAATAGATCACCACATGTGGATAAAAAATCAAGAGAACAATTTGAAATAAGGACATATAAAAGAGTTTTAGATATAGTCTCACCCACTCCTCAAACTGTTGATGCTTTAATGAAACTTGATCTAGCAGCTGGTGTCGACGTGGAGATCAAATTATGAGAACTGGGCTATTGGCAAAGAAAATTGGTATGACTAGAGTTTTTGATCAAAATAGAAGACACAACAGCGTAACTGTTTTAGAAGTTCCGGATGCTAAAGTTTTGAAATCTAGAAAATTAGAGAAAGACGGTTACAATGCTCTTGTTATTGGTTTTGATAAAATAAAGCCTTCTAGACTAAAAAAGCCTGAAAAAAACTTTTATTCTAAATTAAAAACTGAGCCATCAAAAAAAATAAAAGAATTCAGAGTTTCAGAAGAAAATCTAGTTGAAAATGGTACAGAGATAGATGTCTCTCATTTTGTAGTAGGACAATTTGTTGATGTTAAATCAACCTCAATAGGTAAAGGGTTCGCGGGCGGAATGAAGAGGCACAATTTTTCCGGATTGAGAGCTAGTCATGGTGTTTCTATTTCCCATAGAAGTCATGGTTCTACAGGAAATAGTCAGGATCCTGGAAAGGTTTGGAAAGGAAAAAAAATGGCTGGACAACTAGGAAATAAAAAAGTATCAATTCAGAATCTTGAAGTTGTCTCAATAGATGAAGAAAGAAGTCTTTTACTTGTTAAAGGTGGTGTGCCTGGATCTATAGGTGGATGGGTTTCAGTTACTGATGCAATAAAGAAAATTCTTCCTCCTCAGGCACCATTTCCTGTAGGAATTAAAAATAAAAAAAGCAGTGAAGATAACACACCTTCAAAGTCAGATAATAAAGACGAATTAATAGAATCACTAGAAGATGATAAAAATAATGTTATTAGTGAAACCAATCAATCGGAAGTAAAATCCGATATAGGTAATGTTGATAAAGAAAGTAACAGTGAAAAGAATTAGTAAACTTATGGTAGCAAAAAAAAAAATAAAGGTTTTAAGTTTAGATAATAAAGAGATAGAAGATATTTCTATATCTGAAAAAGTTTTTTATGCAAAAGAAAACAAAGAAATTATAGCTAAACTAGTAAATTGGCAATTAGCAAAAAAAAGACAAGGAACTCACAAAGTCAAAGAAAGAGGAGAAATAACAGGATCTACAGCTAAAATTTATAAACAAAAAGGTATGGGTAGAGCTAGGCACGGATCAAAAAAAGTAGTTCAATTTAAGGGAGGAGGAGTTGTTCATGGTCCTAAGGTAAGGAGTCATGAATACAAGCTTAATACTAAGCTTAAGAAAAGTGCAATTAGAGCATTAATCTCTGCGAAATTAAAGGAAGGAAATTTAAAAGTTATAGATAAGCTTGATATGAAAAAAATAAAGACTAAAGATTTAAATAACAAAATCAAAAAACTTGGTATTGAGTCTGCAACTTTTTTAGACTCTGATGCAATTAATAATAATTTTCAACTATCTTTAAGAAATCTTAAAAATTTTGATGTAATTCCATGTAAGGGAATTAATGCAGTACAAATTTTAAAAAGAAAAACTTTAGTGCTTTCCAAAGAGGCGGTTAACCAAGTAGAGGAAATTTATAAGTAAAATGAATAACATTTATGATATTATAAAACTTCCTGTTGTTACAGAGAAGTCCACCAAAATTTCTGAGAACAATCAATTTGTCTTTAAAGTAGCAATAAATACTTCTAAAGGACAAATAAAAAATTCAATTGAAAAAGTTTTTAAAGTTAAAGTAAAAGCAATCAATACAATCAAGGTAAAAGGTAAGAAAAAAGTTTTTAAAGGTACCCCAGGAAAGAGAAGTGATTTCAAAAAAGCTATTATTACTTTGGTAAAGGGCGAGACTTTAGATTATAGTGGAGGAGTTAACTAATGGCTTTAAAAAACTACAACCCTACAACACCATCCAGAAGATCTTTAGTATTAGTAGACAGGTCAGAACTTCATAAGGGAGGGCCATCAAAAAAATTAACTAAAGGATTATCGAAAACTGGTGGTAGAAATAATAAGGGAAGAACTACAATGTGGTGGAAAGGAGGGGGACATAAGAGAAGCTATAGAATCATAGATTTTAAGAGAATAAATGATGATAAAAAAGCAGAAGTTATAAGGTTAGAATATGATCCAAATAGAAGTTGTTTCATAGCCTTAATAAAGTATGAGGACTCTGGACTAAGTTATATCATAGCCCCTCAAAAGTTAAAAGTGTCAGATACAGTAATATCAGGTGAAACTGCAGATATTAAGCCAGGAAATTGTTTACCTATGAAAAATATTCCTCCTGGAACTTTATTGCATAATGTAGAATTAAAACCTGGAAAGGGTGGTCAAATAGCAAGATCAGCTGGAGCTTCAGTGCAATTAGTTGGAAAAGATAAAAATAATGCTATGTTAAAAATGGTTTCTGGTGAACAACGTTTGGTTCCTTTGACTTGTAGGGCTACTATAGGAGTTGTATCTAACCCAGATCATCAAAATAGTAAATCTGGAAAGGCCGGAAGAAGCAGGTGGTTAGGAAAAAGGCCACATGTTAGAGGAGTGGTTATGAATCCAGTTGATCATCCGCACGGAGGTGGAGAGGGCAAAACTTCTGGAGGTAGAAACCCAGTTACTCCTTGGGGAGTTCCAACAAAAGGTAAGAGAACAAGAAATAATAAAAGAACTGATAAATTTATTTTAAAAAGAAGGAATAGTAGGTAGTTATGGCAAGATCAGTTTGGAAAGGGCCATTTGTAGACGGACATTTAATTAAAAAAGTTCAAGATCATTTGAAAGAAAATAAAACTAGACCTATTAACACATGGTCAAGAAGGTCTACTATACTGCCGCAGTTTGTAGGGATAACTTTTAACGTTTATAATGGAAAAAAATTTATTCCTGTTTTGGTTTCTGAAGAAATGGTAGGGCAAAAATTAGGAGAATATTCTCCAACTAGAACTTATTACGGGCATACTGCAGATAAAAAAGCAAAGAAATAATTTAGGTATCAAATATGGAAACAATAAAAGCAACAGCAAGAGCAACAAATCTGAGAATTAGTGCACAGAAGCTTAATTTAGTTGCTAAGTCAATTAGAGGTAAAGGGATAAAGAATGCAATCGATCATTTGACTTTTTCTAGAAAGAGAATTTCAAAAGATGTTTTAAAAGTATTAAATTCAGCAATTGCGAATGCTGAAAATAATTATTCATTAGATATTGATAGATTGGTAGTAGAGGAGGCTTTTGTTGGCAAGGCCATTGTAATGAAAAGGATGAGAGCAAGAGCGAGAGGAAGAGCAGCAAGAATTCTTAAGCCTTTTAGCAAATTAACAATAATATTAAAGCAGATAGAGGAGGAAAATAATGGGTCAAAAAGTTAACCCAATAGTTTTAAGGCTTAGTGTAAACAAGGACTGGAGTTCTAAATGGTATGCAAAAGGTCAAGAGTATGCAAACCTATTACACGAGGATTTGAGGATTAAAAAATTTATACGTAAAACTTTGAAACAAGCAGCCGTAAGTAAAGTCATAGTCGAGCGACCAGCAAAAAAAGCAATTATCACTATACACACTGCTAGGCCCGGAGTTGTTATTGGCAAGAAAGGAAGTGATATAGAGAGAATTAAGGGTGAGATTGCAAAGATTACAAGTGGTGATGTCCAACTTAATATAGTGGAAGTTAGAAAGCCGGAATTAGATGCACAGCTTATAGCCGATAATATAGCAGAACAACTTCAAAGAAGGGCTTCTTTTAGAAGAACAATGAAAAGAGCAATGCAGTCAGCCTTGAGATTGGGGGCTGAAGGAATAAAAATTGTCTCTGGGGGGAGACTAGGAGGAGCAGAAATTGCCAGAATAGAATGGTATAGGGAAGGAAGAGTACCGCTACATTCTTTAAGAGCTGATATAGACTATGGTGTTTCTACTTCTCATACAGCTTATGGAACTATTGGAATTAAAGTATGGGTTTATAAGGGGGAAAAATCTCCTGATAAGAAACTAGAAAATGATGTAACAAATACAAAAAAAACTAACACTAAGGAAAAATAAAAAAAATGTTATTTCCAAAAAGAACAAAATTTAGAAAGGCGCACAAAGGCAGAATACATGGTTTTGCAAAGGGAGGTTCTGCTCTTAATTTTGGGGCGTTTGGTTTAAAAGCACTTCAACCAGAAAGACTAACTGCAAGACAAATAGAAGCGGCAAGAAGAGCTATCACTAGACATATAAAAAGACAGGGTAGGGTATGGATAAGAATATTTCCAGATTTACCTGTTTCTCAAAAACCTGCTGAGGTAAGAATGGGTAAAGGAAAAGGTACTCCAGAATATTGGGCTTGTAGGGTAAAGCCAGGTAGAATATTATTTGAACTGGATGGAGTTAGTGAGGAATTAGCAAAAAGAGCTTTTGAATTAGGAGCAGCCAAACTTCCAATACAAACTAAGTTTATTACTAGAGGAGTAAAATTATAATAATGCCTAAGACGGATATAAAATCAAAGACTGTTGATGAATTAGAGGTACTTCTTACTAACTATAAGAAAGAAGGTATGAACCTTAGGTTTCAAAAGTCTATGGGGCAATTAGAGAAGCCTTCTAGAATAAGGTTTGTAAGAAGAGAAATAGCAAGAATTAATACACTTCTAAACATTCAGGAGAAAAAAACTAATGCCTAAAAGAATTTTAAATGGAACTATTTGTAGTGCTAGTAGCACAAAAACTGTAGTGGTTAAAGTTGAAAGACTTTTAAAGCACCCTATTTATAAAAAGTATATAAAAAAATATAAAAAATATCATGCACATGACGAAAGTAATGCTTTAAAGGTAGGAGATAAAGTTTCAATTCAAGAAATAAAGCCAATCTCTAAATTAAAAACTTGGGTAGTAATTTAAAGGGTAATAAAATAGTATGATTATAAATGAAACAAATTTAGAAGTTGCAGATAATTCAGGAGCTAGAAGAGTGCAATGTATAAAAGTGTTAGGGGGTTCTAAACGAAGGTTTGCTAGTGTAGGAGATGTTATTATTGTATCTATTAAAGAGGCTATTCCAAAAGGGAAAGTAAATAAAGGTGATGTACATCATGCGGTAATCGTAAGAACTGCAAAAGAAATTAGAAGAAATGATGGAAGTGCTATTAGATTTGATAAAAACGCTGCTGTTTTAATTAACAAGCAACAAGAACCTATAGGTACCAGAATTTTTGGTCCTGTGACAAGGGAGCTTAGGGCAAAAAAATTTATGAAAATAATTTCCTTAGCACCAGAGGTTCTGTAATGGCAATAAAAATTAAAATTAAAAAAGGCGATAAGGTAATAGTTGTTTCAGGAAAAAGTAAAGGTATGACAGGTGAAGTATTAAAAGTATTTCCTGAAAGAAATAAAGCTACTGTTAGGGGAATAAATATAGTAAAAAAACATACTAAGCCTACCCAAAATGATCCTGGTGGAATTAAGGAAAAAGAAAGTCCTATTAATATTTCCAATATAGCTTATTTAGAGGAGACAAAAAATAAACCTACAAAGTTAGGGTACAAATTCTTAGAAGATGGAAGGAAAGTTAGGTACAGTAAACTTTCAGGAGAGGTAGTAGATAAGTAATGACACGATTAAAAGAATTATATGAAAAGGAAATAAAGAGTTCTTTAAAAGAAACCTTAAAAATACAGAATGATATGGCTATTCCTAAACTTAAAAAGATTACTATTAATATGGGGGTAGGAATAGCGTCACAAGAAAAATCTAAAATAGATGGAGCTGTTAGTGATGTCAAATTAATTAGTGGACAAAAACCGGTAATCACTAAAGCAAGAAAGTCAGTAGCAGGATTTAAATTAAGGGAAGGATCTAACGTGGGAGTTAAAGTAACACTAAGAAAAAACAGAATGTACGAATTTCTAGATAGATTAGTAAATATAGCTTTGCCAAGAGTTAGAGATTTCAGAGGATTGCAAAAAAGTAGTTTTGATGGAAGAGGAAATTTTTCTCTTGGACTTAAAGAACAAATTGTTTTTCCTGAAATTGATTATGATAATTTGGATGAACTCAGAGGTATGGATATAACAATAGTTACATCAGCTAAAGATGATAATCAAGGGCTAGAATTATTAAAAAAATTTAATTTACCTATTAACAATTAAGGAGAGAGTTTTGGCAAAAAAAAGTTCTATAGAGAAAAATAAAACTAGAATTAAAAAAGTAGCTAAATTTATAGAGAAAAGAAAAATACTTAAAGAAATTATAATGAATAAAAAAACTAGTGCAGAAGACAGATTTCAGGCAGTAACTAAATTAGCTTCGCTTCCCAGAAACGGTTGTGCAGTTAGGATAAGAAATAGATGTGAACTTTCAGGAAGACCTAGAGGTTTTTACAGAAGAGTAAGGTTATCAAGAATAGCCTTAAGAGACTTGGCTGCTTCTGGGCAGATTCCTGGAATGATTAAGGCAAGCTGGTAAAGGAAAAAAAATGACAATGACCGACCCTATAAGTGATTTACTAACTAGAATTAGAAACGGACAACAAGTTAAGAAGTCGAGCATATCTTGTCCGTCGTCTAAAATAAAACTGGCAATACTAAAAGTATTAAAAGAAGAAGGTTTTATTAGAGACTATACTTCTTCAGAAGATACTAAAGGAAAGATAGTAGATATAGCTTTAAAGTATTTTCATGGAGAACCGGTAATAAAAGAAATTGTTAGAATTTCAAAGCCAGGACTAAGAATATATTCTTCTGTTAAAACTATGCCTGTATATAAAAACAACATGGGCGTTTCAATAATATCAACATCTAAGGGTGTAATGACAAACTTCAAAGCGAAAGAAATAAATATTGGAGGAGAGGTCTTATGCAGGGTATATTAAAAAATGTCTAGAGTTGGAAAAAAACCAGTAGATTTGCCTGATGGTATAGAAGCAAATATTCTCGATAATGCAATTACCATAAAGGGTAAAATGGGAGAGTTAAATGCTTTTTTTCCAGAGACAGTTAAAGTTCTAAAAGATAATGGAAAGGTTTTAGTAACTCCTCTAAATGATACAAAGGAAAGTAAAGCTAGCTGGGGAATGGTTAGAACATTGATTAGAAATATGGTTGTAGGAGTTTCTGAAGGGTATACTAGAAATCTAGAAATAAATGGAGTAGGGTATAGAGCATCAATTGATTCGAACATATTAACTTTACAACTGGGATATAGCCATGATATAAAATTGGCTATTCCTGATGATTTAGAAGTGAAATGTGTTAAACCAACTGAATTAAAAGTTTCGGGCATAAGCAAGCAAAAAGTGGGGCAATTTGCTTCGGAAATAAGAAGACTGAGAAAGCCAGAGCCTTACAAGGGTAAAGGTATAAAGTATCAAGAAGAATTTATAAGAAGAAAAGAAGGTAAGAAAAAATAAATGAGTTCAAAAAGTAGAATATTATTAGTAAAGAGAAAGTCTAGAAATAGATATAAATTAAAGGCTAGGTCAACAACTGACTTTAGAATATCGGTATTTAGGAGTAATACTAATTTTTACTCACAAATTATTAATGATGAAAAAGGTGCCACATTAGTTTCCGTATCTACTTTAGACAAAGAATTGAAAAATATACTTAAGGGCAAGGGAGGAAATAAGTCTGCGGCGGAAGTAGTAGGGTCGGAATTAGCAAAAAAAGCAAAGAAAGCAGGAATAAAAAAAGTTTTCTTTGACAGAGGAGGATATCTGTATCACGGAAGAGTTAAAGCTTTTGCAGATGCTGCTAGAAAAGATGGTTTAAGTTTTTAGGTTATAAATATGGAAAAATATGGAAAAAATATAGAAAGTAATGAACTGACAGAAAAACTAGTTAGCATAAATAGAGTAGCTAAGGTGGTTAAAGGAGGAAGAAGATTCGGTTTCGCGGCTTTAGTAGTTGTTGGAGATACTAAAGGTCGAGTAGGCTTTGGAACTGGAAAAGCAAAAGAGGTTCCAGAAGCAATAAAAAAGGCAACTGAAAAAGCAAAAATTAAACTTACAAGAATTCCTTTAAAGGAAGGAAGGACCATACATCATGATATTAAAGGTAGGCATGGTGCATCAAAAGTCATACTGAGAACAGCACCTCCAGGTACAGGAATTATAGCAGGTGGTCCTATGAGAGCAGTTTTTGAAACATTAGGAGTTCAAGATGTAGTTTCTAAGTCTGTTGGTAGCACTAGCCCATACAATATGGTAAGAGCAACATTTGAAGGTCTTAAAAATATTCAGTCACCTAGAAGTATTGCCTCAAGAAGAGGTATAAAAGTAAGCAGCATTTTTGGAAAAAAAAATACTACTGAGGAAGATAGCAAAGAGAAAAAAAAACTAACTAAAGAGAAAGAAAAAGTAAATGACTAATGAAAAAAAGAAATTAGTGGTTACACAAATAGCTAGTCCAATAGGAAGAAGAGATTACCAAAAAAAATGCTTGATAGGTCTCGGACTAAATAAACTAAATCGTACAAAAGTTCTTTCTTATAACGAAAGCATCTTTGGAATGGTAAAAAAAGTGAAGCATTTAGTTAAGTATGAAATAAAGTAATATGTTAAAATTTAATAATATTGTAGATAAAGGTTCATTAAAAAAAGCAAAAAGAGTTGGCAGAGGTATAGGTTCTGGTAAAGGAAAAACCTCAGGTGCGGGTCATAAAGGGCAAAAGTCAAGATCGGGAGTATCTATTAAAGGTTTTGAAGGAGGACAAATGCCACTTCACAGAAGGTTGCCAAAAAGGGGTTTTAAAAATCCTTTTAGGGTAGAATATGATATAATTAATCTCTCTGATATTGATAAAGCCATAAAAAATAATAAAATAAATCCTGAAAAACAAATTACTAATATAGAACTTTTTAATGCTGGTTTAATTAGAAAAAAAAATAAAGGAATTAAATTATTGGCTAAAGGCAAGCTATTACAAAGCATTACCATTACTGTAAATAAGGCTAGTCAAAAAGCAACTGAAGAGATTTCTAAAATTAAAGGAAAGTTAATATTACAAAATATAAAAGTAAAAACTGAAAAAAAGAACGATAATATTGATAATACTGACCAAAAAAAAGATAATACTAAAAAGCAGGAGAAATAAATATGCCATCAGCTGCTGAACAATTAGCTTCTTCTGTTAATTTTGGAGCTTTAGCAAAAGCTACAGAACTTAAAAACCGTATAATTTTTACATTATTGGCTTTGATAGTATATAGGTTAGGAACTTATATCCCTATACCAGGAGTAAATCCAGGCGCACTAGATGATATCTTTAATCAAAATACTGGCGGTATTTTTGGTATGTTTGATATGTTTGCTGGAGGAGCGTTGAGTAGAATGTCAATATTTGCTCTTAACATTATGCCTTATATTTCTGCATCTATTATAATTCAATTAATGTCATCGACTTCAAGTCATTTAGCGCAGCTTAAGAAAGATGGAGAAAGCGGTAGACAAAAAATTACTCAATATACTAGATACGGAACTGTTTTTTTAGCTAGCATACAAGCTTTAGGAATAGCATCAGGATTAGAAGGAATGACTAATTCTCAGGGTCCAGCAGTAGACAACCCTGGTGTTTTTTTTAAAATAACTACAGTAATTACGCTCACAGGAGCAACTGTTTTTTTGATGTGGTTAGGAGAACAAATTACTGCAAGAGGAATTGGAAATGGAATTTCCCTTATAATTATGGCTGGTATTGTTGCTGAACTTCCTGCTGCTTTAATATCTACTTTAGAGCTTGGAAAAACTGGTGCGTTATCTGGTCTATTAATTCTTTTTTTTCTAATGTTAGCAGTTTTAGTAATTACTTTTATAGTTTTTATGGAAAGAGGACAAAGAAGAATTACAATTCAATATCCCAAGAGACAAGTAGGTATGAAGGTAATGCAGGGCCAATCTAGCCACTTACCTTTAAAAATAAACACGGCAGGAGTAATCCCTCCTATTTTTGCTTCTTCAATATTGTTACTACCTGTAACTGCTCTTAGTATAAATGCTGGCAACGGTCCAGACTGGTTGCTTAATGCTACTTCTCTGTTAGGGAGAGGACAGCCTCTTTATATGTTACTTTATGTTTCTGCAATAGTTTTTTTTGCTTTCTTTTATACTAGTATAGTATTTAATGCAAAAGATACTGCTGATAATATTAAAAACAATGGAGGCTTTGTACCTGGAATTAGGCCAGGGGAAGCTACAGCAGAATATATTGATTTTATTTTAACTAGGCTAACTGTAATAGGTTCAATGTATTTAAGTGCAGTTTGTTTACTTCCTGAACTTTTAATTTCTAAATATTCTGTACCTTTTTATCTTGGAGGCACTAGTCTTTTAATAGTGGTTACAGTCACTATGGATACTGTTGCCCAAGTTCACTCCCATTTAATTGCACATCAATATGAGGGTTTAATAAAAAAAGCAAAGCTAAGAGGTAGAATTTAAGTGAACATAATTTTATTTGGTCCCCCTGGTTGCGGAAAAGGTACTCAAGCAGTTTTTATTTCAGACCTTCTTTCAATTCCTCATTTGTCTACAGGGGATATGCTTAGAAATGCTGTAGACTCTAAGTCAACTGTTGGATTAAAGGCTAAAGATATAATGGAAAAAGGAGGTCTAGTATCTGATGAACTTGTTCTTTCTATAGTTAAAGATAGAGTATCAAATAAAGATAGCGAAAAAGGATTTATATTAGATGGGTTTCCAAGAACTATAAAGCAAGCTGAAGGATTAGACTCATTATTAAAAGAAAGTCAGAGAATTCAATTTGTTCTAAGAATTAGCGTTGATGAAGAGGATATAATTAAAAGATTGATTGCTAGAGGAAGATCGGATGATAAACCTGAAATAATTAAAAATAGATTTAAATCTTATAACTCTCAAACGCAACCATTGATTCCATTTTATCAAAAAAGAGAAATATTGTTTAATATTGATGGTATGCAAGAGATTGAAAAAGTATTTGATGACATAAAAAAAGTGATAGGTAGATAATGGTTGTTGACTTGATGAAAACCTCTATTATAATTAACAATTTTATTTATATTATCATCTTATTGGAGCAAAAAATTGGCTAGAATTTCGGGAGTAAATATACCTAGTGGTAAAAGAATAGAAGTAGCCTTAACTTATGTTTATGGTATAGGAACCACTAGAGCAAAAAAAATATGTAAAGAGGCATCTTTAGGGCCTGAAAAAAGAGTAAATAGTCTTACTGAAGATGAGTTAACAAAGATAAGAGAAATAGTAGAAAAAAATTATACTGTAGAAGGTGACTTAAGAAGAGAAAGAGCGGTTAACCTCAAAAGATTAGTTGATTTAGGATGCTATAGAGGCTTAAGGCACAGGAAAGGTTTGCCTGTTAGAGGACAAAGAACTAATACCAATGCTAGAACTAGAAAAGGTAAGTCAGCTCCCGTTGCTGGTAAAAAGAAAGCTTAGATACAATGGTTGATACAAAAAAGAAAAAAGTTAAAAAGAATATTCCTATGGGTATAGCTCACGTTAATGCAACCTTCAATAATACAATCATTACGATAACAGATTCAAAAGGAAATACGGTATCATGGTCTTCAGCCGGATCTGAAGGTTTTAAGGGATCAAGAAAATCTACACCTTTTGCTGCACAGTTAGCAGCTGAAAGTGCAGGAAAAAAAGCTCAAGATAATGGAATGAAAACTATAGAAATCCAAGTTAGAGGACCAGGTGCAGGAAGAGAATCAGCGCTAAGAGCACTTCAAGCTACGGGTTTTATAATAACTGCTATTAAAGATGTTACTCCTATACCCCATAATGGTTGCAGGCCTCCCAAAAGAAGGAGAGTATAAAAAATTTAAATAGATTTATTAATCAAAACACCATAAGGAAAATATTGTGCTACAAAAAAACTGGCAAGAACTAATTAAACCAACTAAAATAGAATTTACTCCCGGAAATGATAAGAAAAGAGATGCTACCCTTATTGTAGAGCCTCTAGAAAGAGGTTTTGGTCAAACATTAGGAAACGCATTACGTAGAGTTTTACTATCATCTATCAGAGGAGCTGCAGTTACAGCTGTTAAGTTTGATCAGGTATTACATGAATTTTCTTCCATACCTGGTGTAGCTGAAGATGTTGTAGAAATTACTCTAAATGTAAAGCAATTAGCAGTTAAAATCCATGAAGGAGGAATTAAAAAGCTTAACCTTACTGTTAAAGGTCCTTGTGAAGTTACCGCTTCAATGATTGAGCCTTTAGCTAATGTGGATATATTAAATCCTGAACTAGTGATATGTAATATAAATAAAGATGTTGAGCTAAAAATGATACTTACAGTAGAAGAAGGAAAAGGTTATGTTCCTTCATCATTAACTACTACTAAAGACAATCCTATTGGTTTAATACCCGTGGATGCAATTTTTAGTCCTATAAGAAATGTAGCGTATAAAGTAGAAAATACTAGAGTAGGCCAAGTAACTGATTATGATAAATTGACTATGGAAATAAAAACAAATGGTACTATAATTCCAGAAGATGCAGTAGCGTTAGCAGGTAGGATCATTTCTGATCAAGCTTCCTACTTTGTAAACTTTGAAGAAGAAGAGGAAGTTAAAGAGGTAGAGACAGAAACAGAACCAAAACTTAATCCAAACCTTCTAAGAAAAGTAGACGAATTAGAACTTTCAGTCCGTTCTGCTAATTGTCTTAAAAATGATAATATTTTGTATATTGGAGACTTAGTACTTAAAACAGAAAATGAAATGCTTAGAACTCCAAACTTTGGTAGAAAGTCACTTAATGAAATAAGAGAAGTATTATCAGAGATGGGGCTAGGTTTAGGTATGCATATTGAAAACTGGCCGCCAGAAAATATAGAAAGTTTAGCAAAACAAATTGAAGATCCATACTGAAGTTAGGAAAATAAAATGAGACATAAAATAAGTGGTAGAAAATTAAATAGGAGCAGCGCACATAGAAAAGCTCTTTTCAAAAATTTAGCAGCTGCACTAATAAAACATGAACAAATAACTACTACCTTACCTAAAGCAAAAGATTTAAGACCTTTAGTTGAAAAAATGATTACAATAGGTAAAAAAGGTACTCTACACGCAAGAAGACAACTAATTTCTAAACTTCCTAACTCAGCTGATTTAAATAAAATTATGACTGAGTTGCCACAAAGGTATAAAGATAGACATGGAGGATATACTAGGATCATCAAAAAAGGATATAGGTATGGAGACTCAGCACCTATGGCTATAATAGAATTTATAGATAGAAATAAAGACGCAAAAAAGTCACTAAAGGACAAGGTTGTAAAGTCCGAGGAAAGTAATCAAGCAAAGTAAGTAAATACACAGATTTAAAAACTTTTAGTATATAATTATAGTTTTTTATGAATTTATATTTACTAGCATATGGATAATCAAAATTTTATCACTGTAAGGGTTGAAGAAAAAGGGTTAAGGCTAGATAAATTTATTAGTCAAAATTTCTTAGATATTTCTTACTCCACTATACAAAAAAAAATAAGATTAGGAATGTTTCGAGTAAATAATCTAAAAAAAAAACCTAATTACAAAGTAAATTATTCAGACAAAATACACTACAATAAAAAACTAAACTTAAAAATAGAAAAAAAAACACAAGCCATTATTCCTGAAAAAATAAAAATTCTGTTGAAAAAGTCTGTTATTTATGAGGATAAATATATATTAATCTTAAATAAACCTTATGGTATTTCAGTCCAAGGTGGATCGAAAATTAGTTTAAGTATTGATGATTTACTACCTTTTTTAAGTACAACGGATACAAAACTAAGATTGACTCATCGTATTGATAAAAATACCACTGGAGTTTTAGTATTAGCAAAATCGAAGGAAATGGCTAAAAAAATTACCTTTTTATTTAAAGAAAATAAAATAATAAAAACTTATTTGACAGTAGTAATTGGATCACCTAAAAAATCTAAAGGTTGCATAAATGCACCACTTTCTAAAGAAAGCATAAGAGGTATGGAAAGAATGAAAGTAAAAGCAGATAGTGATAAAGAAGCTATTACTTACTATAAAAAAATTGACTATAAGAAAGGATTGTCTTTATTAGAGGTAAGTCCAAAAACAGGAAGGACTCATCAAATTAGAGCCCATTTGCTCTATGACAAGCACCCTGTTTTAGGAGACGATAAATATAATCTATACGACACAAACCAGAATAAATTATTTCCCAGTTTAGAAAGAAAAATGCATTTACATGCTAAAAACATAACTTTCAAACTAAATGATAAAACCTATTCTTTTAATGCTGAGCTTCCTAATCATTTTGTAAGGACCTTAAAATTTCTTAATTTCAAGATTAGTTAAAATGATATTAAAAATTAAGAAAAAAGATAATCATTATTATTTTACTAGAAATCATGTAGAACTCAAAACTTTAAACAATAACAAAATAAAAATACGAGATAAGAAACTGGCTATGAGACTTTTAAAGTATTTAACAAAATGCATTAAAAGCAAAAATAAAAATAAAATTTTTTTTTTACAAATTTTATATTTTAATTTTGACCTTAATAATAAAAATAAAAAAGTTTTAATAAATAAACTAATTAATTATTTACATACAGACTTACTTTGTTATAGAGCTGAGGATAATACGGAACTTGCAAAAATTCAAACCAGGCTTTGGCAACCCCTAATCAATTACGCATTTAAAAATTATAAAATTCATCTAAAATCTGAAAGTGGTATTATGCCAATTCGTCAAGACTCACATAATAATATTTATCTATCAAAATTCTTAAATAAATTAAACAGCATTGAGTTTAGTACATATTTCTTCATCACAAATTTTTCTAATTCTAATATAATTGCTTTAAATTTTATGACAAACAATATAGTATCAGTAAAAGCTTGGCAATGTCTTAGCTTGGAAGAAACTTATAGCCAAAAAAAGTGGGGAAAAGATAAAGAAGTACAAGATAAATTACTAGAAAAAAAAAAGTACTTTGATGAAATTATCAATTTTAACCTGCTGTTAACAAATCAAGAGATTTGCAATGAAAGAAATTAATAAAAAATTACTTAAATTAATAGATAAAGCAAAAAAGGGTGGAGGCATAGGCCGTATTAAGTCCCAACATAATAAAGGAAAACTTACTGCTAGGCAGAGATTAGAAATACTTCTAGATGACAATTCATTTCAAGAGATTGGAATGCTAGTTAAAAGCAAAAATGTAGAAATAGGTAATATAAACAACAATATTTATGGTGACGGGGTAGTTACGGGCTATGGTACTATTAATGGGAATGATGTTATGGTGTACAGTCAGGATTTTACTGTTTATGGTGGATCACTAGGTGAAGAGCATGCTAAAAAAATATGTAAAATTATAGACATGGCAATAAAAAATGGTATGCCTATAATAGGCCTTAATGATTCTGGTGGAGCCAGAATACAAGAGGGAGTGTCCTCATTAGGAGGATATGCAGAAGTTTTTCAAAGAAATGTCCTGGCCTCAGGGGTTGTACCTCAGATTTCGGCAGTATTAGGTCCCTGTGCAGGAGGGGCAGTTTATTCACCGGCTATGACAGACTTTATATTTATGTCTAATAGCTCTTCCTACATGTTTGTTACTGGTCCTGAAGTAGTGAAGACGGTTACTCACGAGGAAGTTACTTCAGAATATTTAGGAGGGGCTTCAACACATGCAAAAAAGTCAGGTGTTGCAGATTTTGTTTTTGAAAATGAAATTATAGTTTTACAGCAGATAAGGAGACTAATAGACTTTTTACCCAACTCCAATCAATCAAAGTTAAAATTTAAAAAAAATGACGTTAGTTTTAATAATTTAATTCCATCTTTAGATAGTTTAGTTCCAAAGGATAAAAATAAACCCTATGATATGAAAGATTTAATATTTAAGTTAGCTGATAATGAAGATTTTTTTGAAGTTCAAAAAGAATATGCTCCTAATATTATAGTTGGTTTTTTTAGAGTTGATGGTTACACAGTTGGAGTAGTTGCTAACCAACCTATGCATTTAGCAGGTTGTTTGGATATAAATTCCTCAAGAAAGGCAGCTAGGTTTGTAAGATTCTGTGATTGTTTTAGTATCCCTATTTTAACGTTAGTCGATGTTCCTGGTTTTCTTCCTGGCACTGATCAAGAATTTAATGGAATTATAAAACATGGAGCTAAACTTTTATTTGCTTATGCAGAAGCTACTGTACCTAAAGTAACAGTAATAACCAGAAAAGCTTATGGTGGTGCCTATGACGTTATGGCCTCAAAACATTTAAGAGGTGACTTAAATTATGCTTGGCCATCAGCTGAAATAGCTGTAATGGGAGCAGAGGGAGCAGCTAAAATTATATTCAAAAATATAAATAAAAATCAATTAAAATCTAAAATTGAAAGTTATGAAAAAAGCTTTTCTAGTCCTTATATTGCTGCATCAAGAGGGTATATAGATGAGGTAATTCTACCCAGTAATACTAGATTAAAAGTAGCCAATGCTTTAAGGGTATTAAGAAAAAAGAAATTAGAAAACCCCTGGAAAAAACACGATAACATACCTCTATAATATGAAAAAAAATATAAGAAAAATACTAATTTCGAATAGAGGTGAAATTGCTGTAAGAATAGCCAAAACTTGTAAAAGACTTAATATCAAAACTGTTGGTATCTACTCTAAAGCAGATGAATATTCTTATCATTTAGATCATATGGATGAAAAAGTTTTATTAGGAGATGATCCATTAAATAGTAGTTATCTTAATAAAAGCAAGATAGTGGAAATTTGTAAAAAACTAAAGGTGGATGCAGTGCATCCTGGTTATGGGTTTTTATCAGAAAATTACTTATTTTCTAATCTGTTATCCAAAAATAATATAATATTTATTGGGCCTCCTGCAAGAGCAGTAAAAGCAATGGGGGATAAGATCTCTTCAAAAAAAATTGCTTTAAAGGCCAGTATTAATTGTATTCCGGGTATTAATACAGAGGTAAAAAATTTAAAACAAGCAGAATATATATCAAATGATATAGGTTATCCTGTAATGATAAAAGCCTCAGCAGGAGGTGGTGGAAAAGGAATGCGCATAGTTAAAAAGAAAGAAGACTTAAAAGAATTAATTAGATCAGCAAAGAGTGAAGCTAAAAACGCATTTGGGGATGACAGAATTTTTATTGAAAAGTATATAGAAAACCCAAGGCATATAGAGATACAAATTTTAGGAGACCAATTTGGAAATATAATTTCGTTAGGAGAAAGAGAATGCTCTATACAAAGAAGACATCAAAAAATTATAGAGGAAGCTCCAAGTGCTTTTTTAGATGATCCTACGAGAAAAAAAATGGGAGATCAGGCAGTAAGACTAGCAAGCAAAGTAAATTATTTTTCTGCTGGAACTGTGGAGTTTGTTGTTGATAAAAATAAAGAGTTTTATTTTTTGGAAATGAATACAAGGCTTCAAGTCGAACATACAGTTACAGAGCAAATAACTGGAATTGATATAGTAGAAGAAATGATAAATATAGCCAGTGGTAAAAAGTTAAGGTTTAAAGAAAAAAATATTAAAATTAATGGTTGGTCAATAGAAGCGAGGATTTGTTCAGAAAACCCTGTAAAAGATTTCTTACCTTCAGCAGGTAAATTAAAAAAAATGGTTCTTCCTAATAATATAAGAGTTGATAAAGGATACGTGGAAGGAGATGAAGTTTCTATTTATTATGACTCTTTAATAGCTAAAGTTATTTCTAAAGGAAAAAATAGGATAGAGGCCATAAAAAAAATTATTGAGGCTTTAGAATATATAAACATTCAAGGCATTCAAACTAATCAAGACTTTTTAATTAATATTTTGGAAACAGAAGAATTTAGAAAGTCAAATATTGATACTAATTTTATTTCTAATTACTATAATAAAGGATATACAGGAAAAACAGATCAAGTAAATATTTTAGAGATTAAAGCTTTAGCTGCACTATGCTATGAATTAAAATATTTAAAAGAGGTTAATGATGATTTTGAAAAAATAACTAAGCAATGGGTGCTAATTAATCAAAATAAGATATTTAAATTCTTTATAAAAGAATTTTATAAAAATCAGTTATTGCTAGTTAAGGAAAATAAAATATTTTCTGTAGAGTTATTTAAAGGTTCTAATTTTCAAATTAGTAAAATTAAGATAAATGATAGCTTTTATAATGTAAGAGTTTTAAAAAAAGATAACCTTTACAAGGTTTTTTTTAAAGGTTATTTTTCTGAAATTAAGTTATTTAGAGATTTGGAGTATGAATGTTTTAAAAAACTACCAAAAAATAAAACGAAAAGTAATAATAATTATTTAGTTTCACCTATGCCTGGCAAAGTAGTAGATGTTTTAGTTAAAAAAAATGATGTTGTTAATTCTGGTGATATTTTAATAATTTTAGATGCTATGAAAATGGAAAATATTTTAAAAGCTGTTTCTAAGGTAAAAGTAGTAGAGGTATATATATCTAAGGGTGATTCGGTAGCCGCAGAACAAAATCTTATTAAACTAGAAGTGGTTAATTAAAAATATCTAAAATATTTTTTTTTAAGATTTCATCTACTTCATTTTTAAGGACTCTTCCTTTTAGTGACATAATGGAAGTAACATGAGAATTTTTAATACCACATGGATCTATTTTTTTAAAATAGGTTAAATCACAATCTATATTAATGGATATACCATGGTAAATTACACCCTTAGAAACTCTTAATCCGAGAGAAGCAATTTTTGCATCATTTTTTTTTTTATCTTTTACCCAAATTCCTATTATATTTTTTCTTTTAAAAGCTACTATATTAAGCTCTTTTAAGCATTTAATTATAAAGACTTCTAAGTTAGAAACAAACCTTCTTATATTTTGTTTTCGTTTTTTTATATTAACCATAAAATAAATTATTCTTTGTCCCGGTCCATGCCAAGTCATTTTCCCACCTCTTCCGGTATTATAAATGGGAATACTTTCTAAATAGTCTGCTTTAGTCTCAAAAGATCTTCCAGTAGTATAAAGAGAAGGGTGTTCAAGGAACCATATAGCTTCGTTTTTTTTTCCTTCCTTAATTTTAATCACTCTTTTTTCCATAAAGCTTGTGGCTGTATTATAATCAATTAGTTCTTTTGATATTAAAAAGTCTATCGATTGTCTTTTTTTATTTATTATTTTCATAAAAAATATATTTTAAAAGTATGTCTAATATAAAAAAAAAAAGTAATATAACTTCATCTTCATCATTAGGTATTACATCTGATATTGTAAACAATATTATAGCCTATGTAGATAGCAATAAAAAAGAAAAAATTATATCGTTTCTTGATAAAATTCACCCTGCAGATACAGCCGATCTTTTAGAAATGCTTGCTGAAGAGTATAGGAAAAAGGTTATTTTTATATTAGAAGAAAAATTTCCAGCACAGGCACTCCCTTCTATGAATGTTCCTATTTTAGTTGGCATAATTGAGTACTTTAAATTAAAGCATTTAATAGAAATGCTATCAAGGTTGGATACCGATGATATTACCTACGTATTAGAAGTTTGTGACGAAACTGTTAGAAAAAAAATCTTGTTAGGAATGCCTACCGCTCTAAAAAAGTTAATAAAAAAATCCTTAAATTATTCTGAAGACTCTGCAGGAAGAATAATGCAATCAGACTATGTTTCTGTTCCTGTAAATTGGACAATAGGACAAGTTATTGATTATTTAAGAATGTCCAAGGCAGTTCCAGATCAGTTTTATGCTCTTTTTGCAGTTGACTCTAGACACATACCAGTTGGAACGGTACCCATTTACATAGCAATGAGAAAAAGTAGAGATGTAAAAATTTCAAATATAATGACAAGGAATCCAAAAATAATTAAAGTAGGAGATCAAAGGCAAGATATAGCCTTTCTATTTGACCAGTATGAATTAACATCAGCTCCTGTAGTAGATTTGAGAGGCAGGTTGGTAGGAATGATAACTGTTGATGACGTAGTAGACCTTATAAGAGAAAAAGCTGACGAAGATATACTTAAGTTAGGAGGAGTCTCTGGAGAAGGAGACCTCTATCTTGCTGCCTTTAAAACTGCTAGAAGTAGATTTGCGTGGTTAGGAATAAACTTAGTTACAGCTATCATGGCATCTATTGCTATAGCAATTTTTGAAACAACCCTAGAAAAATTGGTTTCTCTTGCCATACTAATGCCAATTGTAGCTTCTATGGGGGGTAATGCAGGGACTCAAACCCTAACTGTAGCAGTGAGAGCAATGGCAACAAGGGAGCTTACCTCTTCCAACTCCTTTAGGGTTTTTGGTAAAGAAATTTTAGTAGGTATCTATAATGGATTATTTTTTGCATTTCTAATAGGTGCAATCACTGGTTTATGGTTTAATGATTATTTGTTAGGAGCAATAATTGCTTTTGCAATGTTATTTAACCTAATTTTAGCTGGAACTTTTGGTGCTGCTATCCCCATAATTTTGTCTTACCTTAAGGTGGATCCAGCAGTTGCTGCTACGGTAATATTAACTACAATTACTGACATATTAGGTTTTGTTATTTTTCTAGGTTTAGCAAAATACTTGTTAATGTAATTAATATTATTATACTTTTTTAATGATCTCTAATTTACCAGAAAATTTCAATTTTAATTTAGGAAAAGAAATTGATGCTTTACAAGAAAGTATTAGGGTTTTTTGTGAAAAGGAAATTAGTCCTCTTGCAGAAAGCATTGACAAAAATAATGACTTCCCTTCTGGACTGTGGAAAAAACTAGGAGATATGGGTCTTCTAGGAATTACAGTAGAGGAGGAATATGGTGGAAGTGGTTTAGGATACCTAGAACATATTATTGCTATGCAGGAAATAAGCAGAGCGTCTGCTTCTGTAGGGTTATCTTACGGAGCACACTCAAATTTATGTGTTAATCAAATTCGGTTAAATGGATCAGAAAAACAAAAAAACAAATTTTTGCCTACTCTTATTAGTGGAGAGCATGTTGGTGCCTTAGCCATGAGTGAAACAAGCTCGGGATCAGATGTTGTAAGTATGAAATTAAAAGCTAAGCAAGCTGGGGATAAATTCATACTAAATGGATCAAAGATGTGGATCACAAATGCTACAAATGCTAATACTTTTGTAGTTTATGCTAAAACAGACTTTCAAGATAAAGGTAATAAAGGAAAAATTACTGCTTTTATAATTGAAAGAGATTTTAAAGGATTTTCTATATCACCTAAACTAGATAAACTAGGGATGAGAGGCTCTAATACTGCTGAATTAGTATTCACTGATTGCGAAGTACCTTTTGATAATATTCTAGGAAACTTCAACGAAGGAACAAAAGTATTAATGAGTGGTTTAGATTACGAAAGAGCAGTCTTAAGCGGAGGACCTCTAGGGATTATGTCCTCATGTTGGGATATAGTAATACCTTATATTTCACAAAGAAAACAATTTGGGAAACCTATAGGGATGTTTCAATTAATGCAAGGAAAGGTTGCAGATATGTATACTACAATGAATGCTTGTAAAGCGTATTGTTATGCTGTGACAAAAGCCTGCGATAGTCAAAAAATTACTAGAGAAGATGCTGCAGGTGTTCTTTTATATGCTTCTGAAAAATCAGTATGGATGGCATTAGAGGCAATTCAATGCTTAGGGGGTAACGGTTATATTAATGATTATCCAACAGGAAGACTATTGAGGGATGCAAAGTTGTATGATATCGGAGCAGGAACTAATGAAATTAGGAGGATGTTAATTGGAAGAGAAGTTTTTAAAAAATATAACTAATAATTAAGGGGTAAGTTTATGAAAGATGATAATATTGTTATTGTTAGTGCAAAGAGGACACCTATAGGAAGCTTTGAGGGTGATCTGTCAAACTTCAAAGCTACGGAATTAGGTAGTTTAGTATTAAAAAATAATATAGAAGAATCTAAATTAAAGTCTGAAGACATAGACGAGGTGATTATGGGTTGTGTATTACCTGCTGGATTAGGACAGGCTCCTGCAAGACAGGTTAGTATAGGGGCTAAAGTTCCTGTGACAGTAGGGGCAACAACAGTTAATAAAATGTGCGGTTCAGGAATGAAGGCAATTATGATTGGTTACGATAGTATTAAATCTGAAACTAATAATATAGTTGCTGCAGGTGGAATCGAGAGTATGAGCAACGCTCCGTATATTCTTCCTAAAGTAAGAAAAGGACTAAGAATGGGTCATAATGAAGTAAAAGATCATATGTTTTTAGATGGATTAGAAGATGTCTATGAAGAAGGAAAATTAATGGGAAGTTTTGCTGAGGATACAGCTGAATATTACCAATTTTCAAGAGAACAACAAGATAACTTTTCTATTGAATCTTTATTAAAAGCAAAAAAAGCAAATAATAATGGATCATTTAAAAACGAGATGATACCTATAGCTTTAACGATAAGAAAAAAAAATAAAGTAATTGATAAAGATGAGCAACCTTTTAAAGCAGATATTGAAAAAATTCCTCATCTCAGACCAGCCTTCAGAAAAAATGGTACAGTTACCGCAGCTAACTCTTCATCAATATCAGATGGAGCAGCTTCAATTATATTAATGAGAGAAAGTGTGGCTGACAAAAAAGGTATTAAACCTATTGCTAAAATAATATCACATGCAACAAATAGTCATGAACCTAATTGGTTTACCACAGCACCAATCGGGGCAATAGGAAAATTATTAGAGAAATCTAATTGGAAGAAAACAGATGTTGATTTATTTGAAGTAAATGAAGCTTTTGCAGTAGTTCCTATGGCCGTAATTAAGGAATTAAGTATACCAAAGGAAATTTTAAATATTAATGGTGGTGCATGTGCATTAGGTCATCCAGTAGGAGCTTCTGGATCTAGAATAGTAGCTACATTGCTGAATAGTCTTAGAAATAATAACCTTAAAAGAGGAATTGCATCTTTATGTTTAGGTGGTGGAGAAGCAACCGCTATTTCCATGGAGTTAATAGATTGAGAACAATTTTTTCTAAATTAAATAAAAAATCTTCTAGCTTCAAAAAAAACTTTGAGACCATGGAGGAATTAGTTTCAGAACTTAATAAAAAAAAACGATTAGTTAAAATAGGAGGTTCACTAGATGCAAGAAAGAGACACATTAAAAGAGGAAAGCTTCTACCTAGAGAAAGAGTAAAATATTTATTAGATGATATAAAAAAATCAGTTGAAATTGGATGTTTAGCAGGTTTAGAAATTGATGGAACTGATGTCCCAAGTGCTGGTTTAATATCAGTTATAGGAAAAATCTCTGGAAGAGATTGTATGATTATTGCTAATGATGCTACAGTAAAGGGGGGTACTTATTTTCCTATAACAGTAAAAAAGCATTTAAGAAGTTTAGAAATAGCAAGAGAAAATAATTTAGCATGTATTAACCTAGTAGACTCTGGCGGTGCAAATCTACAAGAGCAAACCGGAATTTTTGCCGATAAAGATGGATTTGGAAGAATTTTTTATGAAATGGCAACAATGTCATCTCAGGGTACTCCCCAAATTTCAGCTGTATTAGGTTCTTGTACAGCAGGAGGGGCTTATATTCCAGCTATGTCAGATCAAACAGTTATAGTTAAAAATAACGGAACAATTTTTTTAGGAGGGCCTCATTTGGTAGAAGCTGCTACTGGTGAAGTTAGTAACGCTCAAGAATTAGGAGGAGCAGAACTTCATACATCATTATCAGGAGTTGCAGATTACTTTGCTGAAAATGAATATGAAGCATTAGATAAAATTAAATCAATATTAGATTTTATAAATTATAAGAAACCAGATTATGTAGCTATAAAAAAACCACAAGATCCTAAATACGATCTTAAAGAGATTTATGGAATAGTACCTCAAGACCTAAGAGAACAATATGATGTAAGAGAAGTCATCACCAGAATAATTGATAACTCTGAATTTGAAGAATTTAAAAAAAAATATGGCCCTACTTTGGTTACAGGCTTTGCTCATATAATGGGAATCCCAGTTGGAATTATAGCAAATAATGGAGTACTTTTTTCTGAGTCGTCTCTTAAAGGAACCCATTTTATTCAACTTTGTGAGCAAAGAAGAATTCCTATTATTTTTTTACAAAATATATCTGGTTTTATAATAGGTAAAAATTTTGAAGAAAAAGGAATAGCAAAAGATGGAGCAAAATTAGTAAATGCTGTGTCTACAGTAACAGTGCCAAAAATAACTATTATTATAGGGGGCTCTTTTGGTGCTGGAAATTATGCCATGTGCGGTAGGGCTTATAGTCCAAGGTTTTTATTCTCTTGGCCTAACTCAAAAATATCGGTTATGGGAGGAGAAATTGCTGCTAAAGTTTTGTCTTCAGTAAAAGATTCTAAAGAAAAAAAATGGAGCAATGAACAAAAAGAAGCCTTTATGAATAATATAATTGAAAAGTTCAATGAGGAAGGTTCGCCTTATTTTGCCACATCTAGGTTATGGGATGATGGTATAATAGATCCTTTAGAAACAAGAAACATTTTGGCTAATAGTTTGTCTAACAGCTTAAATTTAATTGAAAATAAAAAAAATTTTGGCGTCTTTAGAATGTAGATAAAGAAATATGCAATTTAAAAATCTTATAGTAAATGTTAATAAGCAGGGTATTGCAAAAATACTATTCTCAAATAAAAAAAGTAAAAACGCAATCAATCCTGATATGATATATGAAATCAAAGAAGCAATAGGAATTTTAAAAAAATCTAAAAGCTGTAGAATATTAATTTTTAGTGGAGATGGAGAGACTTTCTCTTCAGGTGCAGATCTTCTATGGATGAAAAAATCTAAAAGTTTAAACTACGAAGAAAATAATAATGAAGCAAAAAGATTTACTGAAATACTTCAAGAAATAGATAACTTTCCTAAACCAACAATTTCATTGGTAAATGGTCATGCATTTGGAGGTGCATTAGGAATCATTGCGGCAAGTGATTTTTCTATAGGATCAGAAAAATCTAAGTATTGTTTTTCAGAGGTAAAGTTAGGCTTAATTCCTGCAATGATAGGACCTTATGTTTTGAGAGCACTAGGCTACTTAGAAACAAAAAAACTTTTTTTAACTGGAGAATTATTTAACGCAAAAAAGGCTTTAAAGATAGGCTTAATTGATGAGGTAGCTGATTTATCAGACTATGAAAAAAGAACTCCTGAATTAATTAAAAATTTACTTTCAGGCGGGCCTAATGCACAAAATAGTATAAAAACTTTTTTAAAAGAAATTAACTTAAAAAAGATAGATAATACATTAATTAATGATACTGCTGAAACTATTTCTAGAATTAGAATAACTAGCGAAGCACAGGAAGGACTGAAAGCATTTTTAGAAAAAAGAAAACCTCAATGGAAATAAAGTGATACCTAAAAAAGTAAAAATTTATGAAGTAGGACCAAGAGATGGACTTCAAAGTGAAAAAAAAAATATTTCTTTAGAAGATAAGATTAAGTTTATTAACTTATTGAGTTCCTGCAATTACAAGTATATAGAGATAGGTTCTTTTGTTTCTTCAAAATGGGTTCCACAAATGGCAAACAGCGATCTTGTTTTTAAAAAAATTAAAAAAAATAAAACTATTAAATATCCTCTTTTAGTTCCAAATATCAAAGGACTAGAACATGCTATTAAAAATCAAGTAGATAATATCTGCGTATTTTCAACTGCATCAACTTCTTTCTCTGAGAAAAATACTAATTCTACTATTAATGAATCTAAAAAAAATATTAGAGAAATATTAAAAATAGCAAACAAATACAATATGAAAACTAGAGCATATTTAAGTTGTGTTTTAGGGTGCCCTTATGAGGGAAAAATTAGTTTTAAAAAAACTGCAGAATTGGCAAGGTTTTTAATTGAAGAAGGCTGCTATGAAGTTTCTTTAGGAGATACAGTGGGATTAGGTAGTCCAACCGATACCAAAAAACTAATTCAAGAAGTTTCTAATAGAATTGATATTTCTAAAATAGCTATGCATTTACATGATACGTATGGCCAAGCTCTAGCAAATATCTATGCTAGTTTACAAATGGGAGTATCTACATTTGATACGTCAGCTGGGGGGCTAGGAGGCTGTCCATTTGCAAAAGGTGCTACTGGAAATGTAGCTACAGAGGATGTTCTTTTCATGTTAAAAGGTATGGGAATAAAATGTGGTATTGATATTGAGAAAGTAATACAGGCATCTAGATTTATTTATCGTATTTTAGATAGAAGTATTGAAAGTAGAACCTCAAATGCTATTATAGCTAATAAATATTATTAAAACTATGTATGATTTAAAAATAGTAAATGCAATCATAATAGATGGTACCGGTGCCTCAAGGTTTTTAGGAGAGTTAGCTATCAATGATGATATAATAGTTGATAGAGGGACTAATTTAGGTATCAGTAAAAATGTTTTTGATGCAAATGGTTGCGTTCTCTGTCCTGGAATTATAGATACTCATACACATTATGATGCACAACTTACTTGGGATAGCACTGCTTCTCCTTCTTTAGATTTAGGAGTAACTACAGCTCTAATAGGAAACTGTGGCTTTACTTTGGCCCCTTGCAAACCAGAGCACAGAGACTTAAATATGCTCAACCTCACTAAAGTCGAAGGGATGCCTTATGAAACTTTAAAAAAGGGAATTGATTGGAGTTATCAGACTTACAGTGAATACTTAAATCTTTTAGAAAAAAAAAAATTAGCACTTAATATTTGTTCTTATATAGGACATTCAGCTATAAGAATTTGGAGTATGGGAGAAGCTGCAATGGAAAGAGAGGCTGATGAAAGTGAGCTAATAGAGATGGAAACAATAGTAAAAGATGCAATGCAAAACGGTTCAATAGGTTTCGCTACCTCAACTTTCGAAGGACATAATGGTTATAAAGGAAGGCCTATGCCTTCAAGACTAGCTTCTAAGGGTGAAATAAAAAGATTAATAAAGGCAATGGCTCATTATAATAGAGGTATATTTATGTTAACTAAATCTAATAATACTAGCATCAAAGACATTGAGAGGCTTATGGGAGACGTAAAAAGGCCTGTTATGATAGCTCCAGTTTTTTATAATCCATCAAAAAAAGATTGGGCAATAAATACACTCGATGACATAGGACTCTTAAAAGAAAAGGGTGTTGAATTTTGGGGGCAAGTATCATGTAGACCTCTGACTATGGAGTTTAGTATGAAAGAACCTTATATGTTTGAAGGGCTTAAGTCTTGGAATATATATATGAAAGAAAATAATGAATTAAAAAAAAATAATATTCTAAAAAGTGTAGAATTTAGAAAAAAAGTAAAAGAAGAAATAAATGATACTTCTAAAAATAAATTATTTGTCGGAGATTGGACTAAAGTTAAGCTAATAAAAGCCAATGCAAAAAATAATAAAAAGTTTGAAGGTCTGACTATCAAAGAAATAGCTTTAGAGGAAAACAAGGATCCATTTGATTGGCTTATTGATAATGCTTTAACTAATTCAGGTATGAATGATCTTTTTATTGCAGAATTATTAAATGCTGATGAAATGGGAGTAAAAAAATTATTGATGCATAAAAACTCAACTATATCGCTGTCTGATGCTGGGGCACATTTATCATTATTATGTGATGCAGGCTTCGGGCTAGAATTCTTAGGGAGATGGAGTAGAGATTTAGATATAATAAGTTTAGAAGATGCTGTTTTTAAACTATCAGGAAAACAGGCAGAGATCTGCAGAATTCCAAAAAGAGGTAAGCTTTTACCAGGTTATTATGCTGATATGCTTTTATTTGATCATAAAGAAGTTGGTGTCACAAAAACATTTAGAGTAAATGATCTTCCAGGAGGATCTTCTAGGCTTACAGTAAAACCTCTTGGAATTAAAGGTATCTGGGTAAATGGAATTAACTATCTTCAAGATAGAAAATCAAATGGAAGATTAATTAGATCATATTTACCATAAAGGCCAGACTGTTACCATATATTTTGTGCTGATACCATAGCAAAAAGCATAGGTATAGAAAGCAATGTATTTGCTCTTGAAAAAAGCATTGCTCTTTTTACTGACATAGCTTTTTGATCTGCAGTGGCTTCAATTATCCCCAAAGCTTTCTTTTGATTAGGCCATATTACAAACCACACATTAAACCACATAATTATAGCTAACCACATTCCTATTCCTATGACTGTATCTCTAGGATTTGATACTGAAATTCCTAATAACAGAGCCGATAATAAATAACCATTTAAATGAGCTAAAATTAGACCAGAAATGAGGGTTATCATAGCCCCCCACCTAAAGTACCAAAGAGCAGCGGGAGCAATTACTTTTCCTATTGCTGGTTTTTGATCATCTGGTATTTTTGGCATGTTTGGTATTTGTACAAAATTGAAGTAATAAAGCAAACCAATCCAAACTATTCCAGCGAATACGTGTAAATATCTAAAAATAAACTGCCAGAAATAGATATCAAAGCTATTTCCTAAAGAAAAATAATAAACTAAGAATCCTAGTGTTAATAGGACACCTAGAGATATAGTTTTATTTAAAGATATAAATATATTTATCATGTTCCCCCCCAGGATGATTAAATTATATATAATTATACTTAAAAAATAATAAAAATATATTAAATTTAACTCTGAGGATTTATTTGATTTTAAAAAATTTAAGAATATTTTTAGCTTTAATTATCGCTAAAACTACATAAAGAACTTGTTTTTTTTCAATTGGTTTGTCGCAGAAAAAAGAAGATGATTTAGCATTGTCACTCTTTAACATTAAATGATATTTGCTGATTTGATAAATTCTTTTAATTACATATGAAAAGGTTTGATCAAAAAAAATTATAAGTCTATTTTTAAAAAAAAATTTTTTTTTTAATAAAGAAGTAGCAATTACATAATCTCCTGCATGCATAGAGGGTTCCATGCTAGTACCAGATATTTTAAATATTTTAAACATTTTTTAATTTAGGACAAACTATAACTAATTCTGGAGGATATGGAGCATATTTTTTTTCTGTTTCTATATCTTTAGTAGCCCAAAAAATTTCTGTGAATTTATTGATTTTTTTTAAAAGTTCAACACCATTTTCTCTTTTTATTTCTTGTTTACATTTAGAGGCCAGTTGCATAATTGAGTGCACTAGTTCATGTATTTCTGGATATTTAGAAATTTGTGGTTCTTTAAAATAATCACCCCAAATAGTTGCTATTTCAGTTTTTACTTCTTTAGAGTGTTGCTCTTTTACACTTGTTAACCTGGAAATTTGTGCCATCTTATTAATATTCATTTCAGAGTCTGCTATTTCATCGTTAATTAGATCGATAAATCTAACTATGCTTAGGGCTGAATATTGTATTACAGCAGGGTCATAAACTTTACATGGTATGTCACAGTGTGCTTGAAGAGTCTTAATATTAAACATAATAAATCCTTTTTATATATTAAATAATGCTAAATTATAAAAATACAAGATTATTATAATTTATCAATTAATAAAAATTTAATTAAATCATATTTTTATTATTTCTGAAGATGAACATACTTTACTTTAAGGACTTTTTTTATTAATTATAAAGTATACAATAAGTTAATAGTTTAAATGATATATTTAATGTTAAAATTCAATTTTAGTAAGTTTTTGATTTCTATAATAATGTATTTTCTTCTAATTCATATTGTTAGTAGTGACCAAGTTTTTGTAGAAAATATATTAAAGTTTAAACTAAATACAAATAATAATATCTTACATTATTTTGTAGGTGAAGATATGATTTTCAAAGGAAACATAAAAGGAAAAATTTCTTCTTCTTCTAAAGGATTTCAGAGATCAAGTATTTCTTGTGATCTATTAGGTAGATCTTATAAAGGAAGAGGCTTTAGTTGTGGATTTTCAGAGGTGGAAGACTTAACAGGATATTGTTATCTAAGTTTTCCAGATAATTTAGATTTAATATTAACTAAATGGGATTGTTCTACTACTGCAGGGTTTGATGGTGATGCTATTTGCGCAGGGAAAGTCGATATAATTAGTGGAGAGGGAAAGTTTGTAGGAATTATAGGGTTTGGAAAAATTGAAATTCCTTTAGCCAAAACATTAGAAAAAAATGATAATAATTATCCTATAAAATTAAATATTAAGATTAAATATCCATTAACTCTTAAAAAGAATTAATGGTTTTATTTTTTGTGATAAAATATAGTAAAAAATTCCTGCATATTCATAAAATACTATTCTAAATAATGACATACTGTGGGTGGAAGGGATAAAACTTTCCAATCGTATTTCATTTTTATTTTCTACAAGAAAAACATTACAGTGGTTTGATCTAAAGGTTAAAAAGCTTCTTAACCTTTGATACTTTCCAGTGACTAAAAGAAATGGCCCTATTTGATTTTTACAATAACTAGATAAATTTTTTGCACTGTGATTGGTATTTGAGCTATTTTGTTCTATTAAAGTATTTTTTAAATTAAAGTGATTTTTGATTATAACAGATTCTGCAACAGTTTCAGAAGTACTTACCCCACCAGATATAATCAATGGTATTGATAATGTTTCAGAAATTTTTTTACCTAGTAAGGCTCTATTTTCTGAACTTATACTAGGTTTCCAAATACCTAATACATTTTTTCTTATACCGGCTGTTAAGACTATTACAGATTTAAATTTTTTCAAATTTTGAGAATTCGATACTTCCACAAAGTTTACTAAAGGATAACTAAGTATAAAATAGGTAAAGGGAATGCTAGAAAAAATAAAAAAAGATAAGCTGTAAAAATAAATTTTTATTTTATTCCTAGGTTTAGAGCTAATAATAGCAAAAAAAAATAGGATGGCTATAATTATGGGAGGGTTAATTAAAAATATTATTATATCTTTCATAGTATTTTTAGAATGTATTATTTATTGTTGTTCTTCCTTGTCACATAAAGCTTTATTTCTGCTAGTACTTCTTATTAGGTTAATAGAATTTATAACAATGCATAATATACTATAAACTTTTTTTTTAAGATATATATATGCAATATAACTATTTTTATAAAATAAAAGACTCATTCATTAATAAAGTATATATACTAAAAATTATCAAAATTGAGAATATTATTTTATAAATAAAATTAGCTGATATTATTTAATAAGCTCTGGTGGTGTAATGGATAGCATATAGGTCTTCGAAACCTATGGTTAGAGTTCGAGTCTCTACCAGAGTACAATAATTAAAAAATAGTCTAAGTTATTTAGAGCTCATTCTGCCTAATCTATGAAATAGTAAGCTTATTTTAGATTGCTCTTTGGAATCTAAAACTTTATTGTTCTTAATATAAAATTCCAAAGCTGTTTTTAATAAGTCAATGTCTGCTTGAGCAAAAATCCCACCTTTTACTCTTTGCGTATTATTTTCATAATCATCATTCATTAAATTGTTCCGTTTCTGTTGATTCTTTCATTGCTCTGGTAGAGCTTCTTCCTGAAGAAAGTACTTCTGTAACTTTATCAAAATAACTAACTCCAACTTCTCTTTGATGTTTAGTAGCTGTATAACCTTGAGTTTCTTTTGAGAACTCTTCTTGTTGGAGTGAGGCATATGCAGTCATTCCATTTTCTGAATATGATTTTGCTAGATTAAAAGTAGATAAATTTAAATTATGAAAACCAGCTAAAGTGATAAACTGAAATTTATATCCCATTGCTCCTAACTCTCTTTGAAACTTATTTATTTGTGAATCATCTAAGTGTTTTTTCCAGTTAAATGAAGGAGAACAATTGTAAGCCAGAAGTTTATCAGGAAAATCCTTTTTTATTCCTTCTGCAAATTTTTTTGCCTCGTCTAAATCCGGTTTATCTGTTTCACACCAGATTAAATCTGCATATTTACTATAAGCCTTTCCTCTAGATATGGCACAGTCTAAGCCTCCAGAAATTCTAAAAAATCCTTCTTCAGTTCTTTCTCCAGTTAAGAATTCCTTATCTCTATCATCAATATCACTGGTAAGTAGTTTTGCAGCATTAGCATCTGTACGTGCCATAATAATAGTAGGAACATTCAAAACATCACTTGCCAACCTGGCAGAATTAAGTGTTCTTTCAAAATTAGAAGTTGGAACTAAAACTTTACCACCAAGATGGCCACATTTTTTCTCAGAAGAAAGTTGGTCTTCAAAATGAACTCCAGAGGCTCCTGCTTCTATCATATTTTTCATAAGTTCGAAAACATTAAGAGGGCCTCCAAACCCTGCTTCTGCATCGGCTATTATAGGAAGAAAGTAGTCAAGGTCTTCAGATTTAATATTTTCTGTCTTTTCCAAATGCTGAATTAGGTCAGCCCTCTGAAATGCTCTATTAATTCTGTCAACTATTTTAGGAACACTATCTACAGGATATAAACTTTGATCAGGATACATATTACCTGATAAGTTGGCATCTGCAGCTACCTGCCAACCAGATACATATATTGCTTTTAACCCAGCTTTGGCTTGTTGAACCGCCATATTACCAGTATAGGTTCCTAAGGTATTAATGTAAGGTTCTGAGGTTAATAAGTTCCAAAGCTTTTTTGCACCTTTGTCGGCTAAAGTATACTCTATTTTAATAGAGCCACTAATTTTTTTTACATCTTCTGCTGTGTAATCTCGTTGGATATTTTTCCACCTACTAGTTTTCCATTGCTTTGTTTGACATAGCTGATCTTGTTTATTCTTTAAAACTTCATTTTTATCAATTAACATTTATTCCTCTAAATATAATTACATCATTCTTTTAAACAAAAACTAAAAATTGTCAACATCTCTATATATTAGTCAACATTATTATAAAATATAAACTACAGATATTTAATAATGACAATTACAAGTATTATCAATATTATAATCCCATATGTAATTAAAAAATATTTCAATTTAAATTCTACTAACTTTTACATTTATATGAAAAAATATAATAATAGCATATTATTAAATGAAACTGCTAATTTATTAGTCAAGGATTTTAAAAATGTGTACTTTTTAGTAAGTAGTAAGCAAGTTAAAATTATGAATTTATTTTCAACGACATATTCTAAGAAACATAAAGTTAAGAATATCAATATTGCTCTTTATTGTCTTGTACATAGAGTTGGATTTTTTTTTAGCTTTAGTTTAGAAGGTTTTATTTTATTCAGAAAAATATTGGGTTACATAATTTTTTTTGATAAAAAGATTATTAGTTATCTTAAAAACTTGTCATTTGAACGTAATGTTACAATATTTGTAGCTACTTATATAATAGTACAAGACTATTTAAAGACCTATAAACAAAAAAAGTATCTTTACTACAACTTCAACTATCTTAAAATATTAAATTATTCACTAAAATTAAGTTTGAAAAAACTAGGCAAAAACTTAGCATTAAAATATTTGGAAAAAAACTTTCTAATCGAATCACTTAATAAATTACAAATATACTATTTTATAAAAACAAATATTAGTAAAATAATGTTTTATTTAGTAACATTTTTGATTGATATAAATAATGCAAAAATTTTTTTATTTAAGCAAGAAACAAAAGAGTTAGTTTTTAACAATAATTTTAAACAATGATTAATCTGCTCAGAAAAAAAAAAATTATAATTTTAATAATATTTTATATTTTTCTTACTTTTCAATCTCACAGCATTGAAAAAAAGAATAATATTATGTTATTTATTCCTGTAAGCTTGAAAGAGAGTTTTACTGAAGTACTAGATTTGTACCAAACTATTTATAAAATAGAAACACAAGCAGTCTATTTAGGAACTGCTCAACTGGCGCAACAAATTAAAAATGGAGCCAGGCCAGACTTGTTTGTTTCAGCAAATATTGAATGGATAAAATATTTGGAAGATAGACTATTAGTTTTGAATAATTATAGATATACCTTGCTTAGTAACTCTTTAGTAGCCATTACAAATAAGAAAAATACTTCTGCTGACGCCATAAATTCATTAAAAGATATAAAAAATATATTTCTTAACTCAGGAAGTAGAATATCTTTAGCTATGGTAGATGCAGTTCCTGCAGGCATTTATGCAAAAGAGTTTCTAAAGAATATAGGTATATGGAATAATATTAAATTCAATGTAGCAAATAGCCCTAATGTGAGAGCAGCCTTAGGGTACATATCTAGAGGAGACTTAGAATATGGAATAGTTTATAAATCTGATGCTTTAATAGAAAATAAAGTCAAAATTATCTATGAAATAGATCCTTTATTACATACAAAAGTTGAATATCCTATAACTATACTTAACGAGAAAGATAAAACTTTAAAGCTATATAGATTTTTAAAAACAAAAAAGGCTTTACTAATTTTTAAGAAATGGGGATTCATAGTAAACAATGATTAACTTTTCAGACGAAGAAATTACAGCAATTTATCTTTCCTTTAAAATAGCTACAGTTGCTTCTTTATTGAGTTTACCTATAGGCATATGGTTAGGGTTTATTTTAGCAAGAAAAAATTTTTATTTTAAAAAAATATTAGTAAGTTTAATTAATCTACCATTAATTCTTCCTCCAGTAGTAACAGGTTATTTATTATTAATACTATTTGGAAGTAATGGTCTTATTGGTAAATTTTTATTAGATAACTTTAACTTTTCATTTGCTTTTAAATGGACTGGTGCAGCTTTAGCATGTGCAATAATGGGATTTCCTTTAATGGTAAGGTCAATAAAATTAGCTATAGAAATGATTGATGTAAAAATAGAAAATGCAGCTAAAACTCTTGGAGCTTCGCCGCTTAAAGTTTTTTTTACTATTACATTACCTATATCTGTCCCTGGTATTATAGCAGGGACAACTCTTAGCTTTGCAAGAGCTTTGGGTGAGTTTGGAGCAACCATAACCTTTGTCTCTAATATACCAGGAGAAACTCAAACATTATCAGCAGCCATATATACCTTTTTACAAATACCTAATGGAGAAGATATGGCTCTTAGATTGACTGCAATTTCAATTATAATTTCTATTTTAGCCATTTACTTTTCCGAAGTAATTTTAGAGAAAATCTTAAAAACAAATAAAAGGTATGAATAATTTTGTAAATATTAAAACTTCTTTAGGAAGTTTTAATTTAGATATTAAGTTGGAAATAGTAAATGGAATAAATTGCTTATTTGGACCTTCTGGCTCAGGTAAAACTTCTATAATTAACTGCATAGCTGGCCTTATAAAACCTAAATTTGCAAAAATTGAAATCAATGGGAAAATATTAAATAATACTAAAGAAAAATTCTTTTGTCCTATACATAAAAGAAATATTGGATATGTATTTCAGGATGCTAGACTATTTCCCCATTTGAAGGTAATTAATAATTTAACTTATGGCGAAATATTTTCTAAAAATAGAGAAAATAAATTTAATAAAAATGATATTATAGAATTATTAAATTTAAAAAAATTATTAAGTCGTTACCCCTATAATTTATCTGGTGGTGAAAAACAAAGAGTGGCTATTGGGAGGGCACTTTTATCACAGCCTAAACTAATAATTATGGATGAACCTCTCGCTTCTTTAGATCAAAAAAAAAAAAAATGAACTATTAAATTATATAGTTAAGATTTTTGATACTTTTAAAATACCTATTATTTATGTATCGCACTCATCTACAGAAACTTTTTTAATAGGGCATAAAATTAATTTTTTGAGCAAAGGCCAGATAGTTTTTCAAGGTAATAAAAACCAAGCCTATAATTATTTTAATAAGGAGTACACTGAAAATTTAGCTGACAACTTCCTAAGGGGAAAGGTCTTAAAAGTTAATAATAATGACAATATAACTGAAATTAGCTTAGGTAAACAAAAGTTATTAATATTTACAAATAACTTTAAAAAAGGCGAAGTGGTTCTTTTAAGAATCAAAGCTACCGACCTAATAATATGCAAGACATTTCCAAAGAATGTTAGTTCTTTAAATTATTTACTTCTGAAAATTAGTAACATAATAGTTAATAAAAGTTTGGTAACAGTTTGTTTCTCATTCAAATCAGGCTTATTTAAGGCACATATAACTAAGATGTCACTAAATCGTCTCAAGCTTAAAAAAGGTGACAGTTGTTACGTATTGATTAAGGCTATTAATATTAATGATGTTATGAGTTATAGCTTAATTTAAATATCTCTTTGAAATACATATTCACAGATATATTTCAATGTTTCATTAAAACTATTTTTCGGGAGAGTAGTTAAAATTTCGCTAGCTTTATTTGCATATGTTTCTGCAATTTTTTTAGACTCTTCCAGGCTATGATATTTTTTCATAATTTTTAAGGTTTCACTAAAGTCATTTTTGTTCTGGTTTAAGTCCTCTATAACCCTTTTCCAAAATATTTTTTCCTTACTTAAGGATTTATTAAAAGCTAATAAGACAGGAAGTGTTACCTTCCCCTCTTTAAAGTCATCACCTGGCTTTTTACCAAAACCCACAGAAGAAATATCATAATCTAGAACATCATCTAATATTTGGAATGAAATACCTAAATACCTTCCGAATAATTTTAATTTTGTAAGTGTCTCCTGACTTTGTTTAGCTACAATCCCACCCAAAATTGATGCTGCTGAAAATAAGCTAGATGTTTTTTCTTCGATTACTTTTAAATACTTCTCCTTTGTTACATCTAAATTATTTGTAATACTAAGCTGCATTACTTCTCCTTTTGCTAAAGACTGTGAGGCATTAGCTACTGTTTTCATTACTTTCATGTCATCATCTTGAACCATTATCTGAAAAGATTTACTAAAAAGGTAATCTCCAACTAAAATACTAGCTTTGTTACCCCAAAGGTTATTAGCTGTGTGCTTACCTCTTCTTAATTTACTTTCATCCACAACATCATCATGTAAAATAGATGCCATATGAATTAGCTCTATAGATGAGGCCAGCTCTATGTGTCTATTACCATACTGATAACCAAATAATTTTGAAAATAATATAGTAAGAGTTGGGCGAATTCTCTTTCCTCCTGATTTTAAGAGGTGTTCAGATATTATTGGTATAAGAGGAACATCTGATTTTAAATTTCTAATAATAAATTTATTAACTTGATTTATTTCATCTTTAACTATTGTATATGGGGAACTGTCAATCTTACGATTGTGTTTATCAAAGGGTAATGTTTTTTTATTTTTTATATTTTGTTCTAACAAAATAGCTCATATCATTTATGGAATTATAATCAAGTAAACTAGTAATAAGATATAACTTTATTTTTAAATGTCACTATAATATTAATATTATTAATTATTTTATTTACTATTATATTAAATATCATTTAAATTAAAACAAAAAGAAAGGAAGATTATTGTTATTTTCAAAAACTCCAGTAGTAGCTCTTATTAAATTATCTGGCATCATTTCACCTGAAGGAAGGATTGGTAGCAAAAATAATTTAAACCTGAATGACTTATCAGACTCTTTAACCAAAGCATTCAATTTTAAAAATGTTAAAGCTGTAGCCTTGCTTATAAACTCACCTGGAGGCTCTCCTGTTCAATCAAGTCTTATTTCCAATAGAATAAGAGAATTATCTTTAGAAAAAGATATGCCAGTATATAGCTTTATAGAAGATGTCTCTGCTTCAGGTGGATATTGGCTTAGCTGTTCTGCAGATAAAATTTATGCTATGGAAAGTTCAATTGTAGGAAGTATTGGAGTAATATCTGCTGGCTTCGGGGCAGTAGAGGCAATAAAAAAAATTGGTATAGAAAGAAGAGTTTACACACAAGGAAAAAATAAAGGATTACTGGATCCTTTTCTTCCGGAAAAAAAAGAAGACATAGATCAAATAAAAAGCATCCAGAAAGACCTTCATGAACAATTTATAAACTGGATAAAAAAAAGAAGAGGAAAAAGAATAAAAGCCTCTGATAATGAGGTTTATAACGCAGGCATTTGGAGTGGTAGAAAGGCAAAAGAGTTAGGACTAGTAGACGAAATTGGAGATTATTATTCAATCATGAAGAAAAAATTTGGAGATGATGTAAAATTTAAGGATTTTTCAAAAAAACAATCCTGGTTTAAGCAAAAATTTCTTTCAAGTAATAGAAAAGATGACTTCTTAGAAAATTTAATTGCTAGTATAGACGAAAAATTCATTTGGTCTAAATATGGGTTATAATTTTAAAAAACTAATTTTAATATTATATAAAAATGTTTGGATTTAGTATTCCCAAAATAGTCCTATTATTACTTTTGATATTTTTAATATGGCAAATATTTAGAGTATTAGAAAAAAAAAAAAAACCAGAAGGTTTAAATAATTCGTCAGAGGAACAAAATGAACTTGTTGAAAACTTAGTAGAATGTAAAAAATGTGGTAATTTTTATAGTGTAGAAGATAGTATAAGGTGTCCTATTTGTAATAGTGATAATAAAATATATGAAAAATAATAAAACCAGTAAACTATCTTTTGAAAACTTAATTTTAAAGCTACAAGATTTTTGGCAAGCAAAGGGATGTATTTTACTTCAACCAATAGACCTTGAGGTAGGAGCAGGAACATTCCACCCTGCTACTTTATTAAGAAGTTTGGGACCTCAGACTTGGAATTGTGCTTATGTACAAAACTGCAGAAGACCATCGGATGGAAGATATGGTCAAAATCCTAATAGAATGCAACAATATTATCAATTTCAAGTAATTTTAAAACCTTCACCTGATGATATGCAAAAGCTTTATTTAGAAAGTTTGTTATCTTTAGGTATAAAATCAGATAATAACGATATTAGATTTGTAGAAGATGATTGGGAAAGCCCTACTCTGGGTGCTTGGGGATTAGGATGGGAAGTATGGTGTAACGGTATGGAAATAACTCAATTCACTTACTTTCAGCAAGTAGGAGGAATTGATTGCCAACCAGTAAGCGGAGAAATAACCTATGGTTTAGAAAGGTTAGCGATGTTTATACAAGAGGAAGAATCAGTTTTTGATCTTTCTTGGAATGATTCAGGAGTAAAATATAAAGATATATGTCTAACAAATGAAATTGAGCAATCTCATTTTAACTTTGAATATGCAAATGTAGAAAACCTAGAAAAACAATTTTTATTTTCAGAAAGTGAAGCAACAATTTTGGTCAAAGAGGGGTTGGTGTACCCAGCATATGAAAAATGCATTAAAGCTAGCCACTATTTTAATCTTCTAGATGCTCGAGGGGTTTTAAGTGTGTCTGAAAGAGCTGAATATATTAAGAGAGTTAGAGGTATTGCAAATTTATGCTGTGAAAAGTACAGCGATTCTGTAAGGTCTAACAATGTCTAACTTCATTTTAGAGTTCTATAATGAAGAGATGCCGGCTTCCTTTTTGGAAGAGTCGGTAGTAAATATAACTTTATTATTAAAGAATAGGCTAATTAAAGATAACTTTAGTTTTTCATTAGAGCGAAATTATTTTACACCCAGAAGAATTATAATTATTTTTTATGAATTAAAAATTCTAGATGAAAACTCTAAGGAGTTTGTAAAAGGACCTAGGATAAAATCTTCTGATGCTGCTATTAAGGGTTTTGCAAAAGCCTTTGATATTCATAAAGATGAACTTATTATACGTAATACAGATAAAGGAAAGTATTATTTTTTTAAAAATAATAAGAAACCGAATGTTAGTAAACTATTAGCTGAAATGCTAGAAACAGAATTAAAAAAAGTCACTTGGAAGAAGTCTATGAAATGGGGCAGCAACCATTTAAAATGGGCAAGACCACTAAGAAATATTTTATGTTTATATGGAAATAAAAAATTAACTTTTGCTTTTGAGCACTTAGTCTCTAATGATAGAACAATTAAAGATCACATACTTGATGAAAAACTCTATAAGGTAAAATCTTTAGAGCATTATTTTAGCCTTATGAGTAAATTTGAAGTGATGGTAGATCAAGAAGAACGGATTAGGAAAATAATAAACAATGGCAACAAAATAGCAAAAAAAAAGAAATTATTTTTAAAACAAGATAAAAAGCTCCTTAAAGAAGTTTCTAATTTAATTGAAAAGCCATATTTGTTTTTAGCTATGTTTAAAAAAGATTTCTTAAAACTTCCAGAAGAAATACTCATTACTACAATGAAAAAGAATCAAAAATACTTTCCGTTATATGATAGTAAAAATAAATTATCAAATTACTTTATGTTAGTAAGCAATAAAAATCCTAACGATAAAGGAAAAATAATAGTAGAAGGAAACCAAAGAGTTATAAATGCTAGACTTGAAGATGCAGATTTTTTTTGGAATAGAGATAAAAAAAATAAAATTCAAAGTTACTCTGATAAATTAAAAAAAATTATCTTTCATAATGAATTGGGTACTATCTATCAAAAAATACAAAGATTAAAAATGATTGCTAAATTTATTATAAAAAAAGATAGTTTTTACAACAGTGAGCAAGAATATATTATGAGTATAGTTAGTTTATTAAAAAATGACTTAGCCACGGAAATAGTTAAAGAATTTCCAGAATTACAAGGAATAATGGGAGGTTATTATACAAAAGAAGAAAATTATAATATCAGTATTTCTAATGCTATAGCAGACCAATACAAGCCCCTTGGACCTAAAGATAATTTGCCAAAAACTGGTTTAGCAAAACTTGTAGCTCTTATAGATAAAGTAGATAGCTTAGTTGGCTTTTTTATTATAGGAAGGCAACCCTCTAGTTCCAAGGATCCTTTTGCTTTAAGAAGGACTGCTCTCGGAATAATTAGAATAATCATAGAAGGAGATTTAAGCATTAATCTTTCAGAATTAATTACTAATTCAATAAATAATTATAAGAACCAAAAAATATCCAATAATTTAAATGATAAAATAATATTAGAAAATATGAGAAATAAAGTTTTATATTTTATTTTAGAAAGGTATGAGAATTTAATAAAAAATGATAAATCTATTAATGGTAATTTATTGAAAAGCATTAATATTGATATTTCTAAATTAAACCTTATAAGCATCAATAAAAACCTTTTGTATCTTACTAATTTTTTTAATACTTCCAAAGGACTAAGAGTATTAAGCGCTATTAAGAGAGTAATAAATATTATTGAAATAAAGAATGATCTGGGAGAAAATAGGCTAAGTGATAATCCAAGTAAAAAGCTTTTTAAATTAAAAGAAGAATACCAACTTTTTGAATTGTTAAATAAACATACTAAAGATCAAAAGGTAGAATACAAAACCTTTATAAATAATATTTTATTATTGATAAATCCTATAGAAAAGTTCTTTGACAACGTACAAATTCATCATCAAAATAGTGATTTGAAAAAAAATAGGCTAGCACTGTTGTTATTTTTAAATAATAGAGTTAGTAAGACTATTAATTTCTTAAATTTAATTAAAGGGAATTAAATGAGTAAATGGGTTTATAATTTTGGCTTTGGAAAGGCAGAAGGAAACGCTGGTATGAGAAATATGTTAGGAGGAAAAGGAGCTAATTTAGCTGAAATGAATAAGCTAGGACTATCAGTTCCTCCAGGATTTACAATATCTACCGAGGTTTGCGATTATTATTATAAAAATAATAAGAAGTATCCAGATGAACTTTATAATCAAGTAATCAACTCAATACAAGAAATGGAAAATAATTTAAACTTTAAATTTGGAGGTACTGAACATCCCTTATTGGTTTCTGTAAGGTCTGGAAGCAGAGCTTCTATGCCAGGTATGATGGATACAGTTTTAAATTTAGGATTAAATGATGAAACTGTCCATGCACTTGCAGTAGCTAGCAATGATGAAAGGTTTGCATTTGATAGTTATAGAAGATTTATACAAATGTATTCAGATATCGTATTAGAAGTACCTCATGAAGATTTTGAAGAGCTACTAGAAGCAGAAAAACTTGCAAATGGGATTATTTTAGATACTGAGCTAGATACTAAAAATATGAAGTCTTTAGTAGAACAGTTTAAAGGTTTGGTAAAAAGTTATACAAAAAATAACTTTCCACAAGATCCTAAAGAGCAATTGTGGGGTGCAATATCTGCAGTTTTTAATAGCTGGAAAAATCAAAGGGCTATTACTTATAGAAAGCTAAACGATATACCTGAAGAATGGGGAACAGCAGTAAATATTCAAGCAATGGTATTTGGTAATATGGGAAATGATTGCTGCACAGGTGTAGCTTTTACCAGAAACCCCTCTACCGGTGAAAATGAGGTTTATGGTGAGTTCTTAATAAATGCTCAAGGTGAAGACGTAGTTGCAGGTATCAGAACCCCGGCGCCTTTAAGTAAAAAGAAACTAAAAACAGGTGGTCAAGAGAAAGACAATTCTATGGAAACTCTGATGCCAGGTCTTTATAACCAACTTGTTGATGTATTTAAAAAATTAGAGTCCCACTATCTTGATATGCAAGATATAGAATTTACCATTCAGAAAAATAAGCTATGGATACTGCAAACTAGAAATGGAAAAAGAACGACAAACGCAGCTATCAAAATAGCAGTTGATTTAGTTAATGAAAATGTTATTTCAAAAATCGATGCTTTGAATAGAATTAATGCTGATTCTTTAGAACAACTACTACATCCAACTTTAGATCCTAACGCAGAAAAAGTAGTCTTAACTAAGGGTTTACCTGCTTCGCCAGGAGCTGCTTCTGGTAAAATTGTTTTTAACGCAGATGAAGCTGAGGCTTTATCAAAATTGGAAGAGAAAGTTATTTTAGTAAGAACTGAAACTAGTCCAGAGGATATACACGGCATGCATGCGGCAAAAGGTATTCTCACAGGCAGAGGTGGAATGACTAGTCATGCTGCAGTAGTTGCCAGAGGTATGGGTAGGCCGTGCGTCTCAGGGGCATCAGAAATATTTATAGATGAAAATACTAAAACCTTAAGAATTAAAAACGAGGTTCTTAGTTCCAATCAGATTATTACTATAAATGGTTCAACTGGTGAGGTCATATTAGGAGAAATATCTACAGTTGAACCAGAGCTATCAAATTATTTTAATATTATTATGGAATGGACTAATGAAACAAAGAGTTTGGCAATACGTACTAATGCAGAAACACCTGAAGATGTTAAGATAGCAAAAAGGTTTGGTGCAGAAGGTATAGGGCTATGCAGAACAGAGCATATGTTCTTTGACAGTGAGAGAATTAAATTTATGAGAGAGATGATTCTTGCCAATAATGAGCAAGAAAGAAAAAGAGCTTTGTCTAAACTAGAGCCATTCCAAAAAAGAGACTTTAAAGAAATTTTTAAAATTATGGAAGAGTTGCCGGTAACTATTAGATTATTAGATCCACCACTGCATGAATTTTTACCCAAATTGGAAGATGATAATACAGAATTACTTAAATTAACTGGAATAACAGAGAATGAACTTAAAAAAAGATTGGAACAGTTACAAGAACTTAATCCTATGTTAGGACATAGGGGGTCAAGGTTGGGGATTACTTTTCCAGAGATATATGAAATGCAGTCAAGAGCAATTTTAGAAGCAGGAATAGAAGTTTTTAAAGAGGAAGGAAAGAAAGTTAATATAGAGATAATGATACCATTAATATTTTCAGCTAAAGAATTAGAAACAATTAAAAGTAGTATCTTAAAAATTTCACAGTCTTTATCTAAAAGAGACGATTATTTTCCCAGATTTATAGTAGGAACTATGATAGAATTACCCAGAGCAGCACTCCTAGCAGATGAAATTGCAGAACAAGCAGATTTTTTTAGTTTTGGCACCAATGATCTCACGCAAACCACATTTGGTATTAGTAGAGATGATGCTGGAAGATTTCTAGAAACCTACATTGAAAAAAACATTTTGGAGAATGATCCTTTTGTTTCTTTGGATCAATCCGGAGTCGGTGCTTTGATTGAAATGGCAAAGGTTAAGTCAAGAAAAACTAAAAAAAATATAAAATTAGGAATTTGTGGTGAGCACGGAGGAGATCCTAAATCTGTTATATTTTGTAATAATATAGGTCTAGATTACGTTTCTTGTTCACCCTATAGAATTCCTATTGCTAAATTAGCGGCAGCCCAGGCAGCATTAAAGAGTAATCTTAAATAATTAGGAATTTTATATTTTCATCATCTAAAGAAATAGAATTTTCTTTTTCAAATATATCAGACCTTAGTAAAGCTAAGCCATAATCTTCTTCATGAGATTTCATAACTCCTATCTTTTTTTTGTTTGCAAATAAGACAGAGTTTATTGTAGGGAAATTTCCACTAACTAATTTAATAGTTTTTAAAAGATATTTGATATTACCTCTATAATTTTGTCTTGATGTATTTTCTTGACCTATGTAGCAACCTTTATTAAATGAAACAGCATTTAATTCATTAAATCCAAAATTCAGAATAAAGCTTTTTTCTTTTTCTAAATCTAAAGAAGAGTCGGGAACATTATTTTTTATTCTTTCTAGGTTCCAGCTTTTTTTAGATGTTTCAACCATTAACTTTTTAGGAAGAATTGTTTCTTTAAAGTCAATAGCCCAGACTCTTAAAAAAAAACTCTCTTTTCTGGGATCTAAAAATATATAGGATTTATCAATTCTTAATATTTTTTCTTTTTTTAGACTTAACTTTATATTTGATGGTATATTTTTGAATAATATAAAATATGTTTTAACTTTTGACTCTATGCTTACTTTTAAGGTGTTTCTGAAATCATACTTTTTAATTAATTCTATCGCCATACAAACATCCTTATCATTTACTTCTAGAATTAAAGATCCTTCATTTTTTATAATAATAAAATCTAAAAGGAACTTTCCTTGAGGTGTTAACATAGCACTGTATACTGCTTGCTTATTTTCTAATAATTTTATATCGTTAGTAATTAAGTTTTGGAAAAAGCTATTTATATCTTTTCCCTCTATCTTAATTATTTTTGTTTTAAAATTCATGTTAAATAAGTGCGAATAATATTTTTAGATAATAGTACAGATTTTACAGCAACTTCAATCAATTTAAAAGCACTTGATTCTATACAAAAGATTTTAATAAACTTTTCAATAGAACTTAGTAAAAAAAAACATAAAGTTATAATCTACAATAACATCAGAGAAGAGAAATATGAACAAGGAGTTTATTGGAAAAATATAAGTAATTGTAAAAAAGATAGCTCAGATATATTAATAATTTTCCAGGATACAGAACTTTTAAAATATAATGTAAATGCTAAATTAAAATTCTTTCTTTTACACAATAAACCCGATAATTCATTCAATAAAAATGTTTTGATAAATCTACTGAAAAATAAATTTTGCTTACTTTACACTAATTATTATTTAATAAATGAGCTTCCTGATAATTATAAATATATCCCTAAATTATTGTTTAAAATAGGTGTTAGCGAAAATTTTACTAAATTAAATATTGTCAATAGCTCACCGGCTAATGTTTTTACTACAACACATCCAATAAAGGGAATAGATTGGTTAATTGATTTATGGCTAGAATATATTCATCTTCAAATACCTTGGGCCCAACTGCATATATACTCTAGAACATTATTACCAACAGTACACTCTGATAAGATTAAAATCAAAAATATTAAACTAAAACTCGAACTAAACAAAAATTCTGGTATACTTGTAAAAAAACCTTTGTCAGAAAAAGAGTTTATCTCTCAATTAAATCAATATAAACTTTACCTATGTCCAACTTTAGGCAATGATTTTCACAGCCTGGGTGTTTTAGAAAGTCAAGCCTCAGGCATTCCGGTGATAGCAAGAGAAAGCCAGGCAATATATGATTATATTTATAATACTGAGACAGGATATATAATTAATGATAAGCAAAGGTTTGCAACCAAGATTATACAGGTTTTAAATAATAATAAGCTTTTTCTAACTCTTAGAAATAATTCTAAGTTAAATAATTACGTGTTATCATGGCATGATGTAGTAACTGAATTTGAAAGAAAAATAAATGAAAATACTTTTTATAGGTAACACTAGGTTAGGTGATGCTATATTGTCTACTTCTATTTTGAATTATTTAGATAATAAAAATAATAAGATAACTGTAATATGTAGTTCTTTATCTAAAGAAATCTATTCTAGTTTTACTGCAGTAGAAAAATTGATAGTACTAAAGAAAAAAAAAAGATCTCTACATTGGCTTGATGCATATTTGTATTTAGAAAAAGCTAGATGGGATTTAGTAGTAGATTTAAGAAATTCAGTTTTAAGTAGACTGATCAGGAAAAAAAAAATATTTAGATACAAGCAAAGAAGTATTAGTAGGCACAAAGTTGAGGAGTATTGTGACTTGATGAATCTTGATCTTATGAAATCGCTGGAAATTCCTACAAAGGAAGTTTATAAAAGAAATATCGAAAAAATTATTAAAAATTATAAAATTAATTTTCCTATATTAGCAATTGCACCAAGTACCAACTGGCAAAGAAAAAATTGGCCACTAGAAAACTTTAGCGACTTAATTAAAAGATTATTTAAAAAAGAAGAAAAGTGCTTTGCTTCAATAGTTTTATTAGGTAATAAAGGAGAAAAAAAGGATTGTGAAAGGCTAAAGAAAAGTTTAAGTTGTTTTGATGTTTATAACTTTGCTGGTACATTCAGTATTTTAGAAATATTAGCGCTATTAAATAAATGCAAACTTTATATAGGAAATGATTCTGGGCTTACCCATCTTGCAGCAACCTCAAAATCGAAAACATTAGCATTATTTGGTCCTAGCAGGAATGATATATATAGACCTTGGGGAGAAAATAGTCACTTTATAAGAACTCCTGAAACTTACAGCCAGCTAGTTGAAGTAAAAGATTATTCAAGATTTGATAAAACTTCTCTAATGAAAAATCTAAAGGTAAAAGATGTATTTAAAAAGTGTTTCGAAATAATCTAAATAGATAGCTAGTCAAAATTTTGTATATTGATTTTAAATACTTTTTCTTTTTTAGGCAGTATTTCTATTAAGTCTATATTTAATAGGCCATTTTTAAAAAAAGCATTTTCGACTTTAATGTTTTCCGAAATTTGGAACTTTTTTTCAAATGCTCTGTTAGCTATTCCTTTATACAGATATTCGTTGGTATCACGCTTAGAAAATTTTATACTTCTAATATTTAGAATATTTGATTCAATTGTCAGTTCTATATCATTTTTAGAAAAACCAGCTAGTGCTATAGAAATTCTGTAGAGTGTTTCACTTAATTTTAAAATATTATAAGGAGGATAATTAGAATTTTGATTTTTAGTAGATGAATTTTGTAGTACTTTATATAAGTCATCAAAACCCATGCTAGAATGAAATAAATAGCTTAAATCAAGAGGCATAGTAGAATTTAGGTTTTTTAAAAGTCTGCATACTTTATTTATTTATAAACTTGTTTCTCGGAAGGAAATTTTCCACTTTTCACATCATCTTTGTAGCTTTCAATTGCTTTATCAATGTACTTGGGAAGGTTAGCATACTTTTTTACAAATTTTGGTGTAAAAGTATCAGAAAAACCTAGCATATCGTTAATAACAAGAATTTGTCCATCACAGTATCTTCCCGCTCCTATTCCTATAGTCGGTACAGAAACATTTTTTGTTATTGATTTTCCTAAACTTTCCTTTACTGCTTCAACTACAATTGCAAAAGTTCCAGATAAAGAAATACTTTTTGCATCTTTTAAAATTTTTCTTGCTTCTAAAGAAGAATGGCCTCGGGATGAGAATTTACCAATATTATTTATTCTTTGCGGCATAAGACCAACGTGGCCCATAACAGGGATACCTCTTTCTACTAAGAAACTAATTGTATTTGATAACTCTTCTCCTCCTTCTAATTTTATAGCACTTGCTCCTGTTTTCGATAATATTTCAGAGGAAACATCAAATGCTTGTTCTTTTGATCCTTCATAGCTACCAAAGGGAAGATCTACTACTACCAATGACTTTGTAGTGCTGTTGACTACTGATTTTCCATGTTCTATTAGCATTTGTTTGCTAACTGATAACGTATTTTTATGACCATAAAGAACCATCCCCATGGAGTCCCCTACCAAAATAATATCAGCATAGTTATCTACAATTTTAGCAATTTGTGAGGTATAGCATGCTAGGGAGACTATTTTAGAATTATTTTTCTTTTTGAAAATATCCTGAACTGTATTTCTTTGTATAAATTTATTTTTCATCATATTTCAATAAATTAGTATAATAGGTTAATTGATGTAGAAATAAAATATTTATTTTTGATAATAATTCTCAATATTATTGACATTAGTTCTCATTTACTTTATTTTGTTCTTATGTATATATGTATCTGCAATAATATAACTAGTAAAAAAGTTGAAGAGGCTTTAGATAATGGAGTAGAAAAAACTAAACATATTTACTCTTATCACAAGTGTAAGCCAAAGTGTGGAAAATGTATAAGCTTTATGGAAGACATAGTTATTAATAAAACTGCTACTGTTGGTTAGTAATAGACTATTGTTGATGTAAAAAGATTAAACTCTGTACAAAATTTTGTAATAATGATCTCTTATTTCATTTGAACTTTTTAAAATATTATTTAGAGCCTCTACATAGGCAGGCTTAAAGGAACCTTTCTTAGCAATTTTATTAATTATTTTAAAATTATAGGCTTCTTTTGCAGAAAAAACTCTTCCAGATAACAGTATTTCTTTTAATAGAAGATTGCTGGGAAATTTAGTAACGAGAAAGTTTATTTGATCAGGTGATAACTTTATATCAAGAAGAGCAGCTGGAACAGAAAATTTACAATTACTGCTAGCTATGCAAATATCAGTATTCATTGCTAAAATAAATCCTGCTCCTATACAAAATCTATTTACTGCTGAAATTTTTATTATATCCAACTTTCTAAGAGTCTCTAATAGAAGGTTTAACTTTTTATGATAGATATTAAGATTATTTTTATTTTCTAACTTATCCAAATCATCAAGGTCAGCTCCAGCACTAAATGCTCCATCATTATGACCTCTTAAAATTATCATTTTGTATGCTTTTCTTAAGTTTTTCTTTTTAAGTAATTTAATTAACTTATCAATCATAAAAAAACTCAAAGCATTGTTTTTGTTATCATTTCTTAACTCAATAGAAAGAATGCTATTGTTAATTAAATTAGATACAATTATATCTCCGGTCATACTTAATTAAAGTCTAAAAAAAAAATGATGTCTACTAAAATTTTAGTTTGACATACTATGTTTCTGGGTGTAATTTGGTCAACTTGTCAGATAATCTGACAGCTGTTTGAAAATTGAATATTAAAAAGGGATTTATAGGCGACGGTGGCAACTGCGACACGGCGCATATAAATCTTAACTATAAGCTATAGTAAGCAAGCAATATGTGTCGGGTCAGCGATATAATTAAAATCAAACTTAAGAGTTTGATCCTGGCTCAGAGCGAACGCTGGCGGCAGGCTTAACACATGCAAGTCGAACGAGAAGCTAG
>MDTB01043165.1_pt1 | contig 79029 bp, 84 predicted proteins | sample 811161 | NCBI WGS metagenome assembly MDTB01 (sample SAMN05326650, study PRJNA326480) | marine metagenome | isolation source: seawater | place: Mediterranean Sea | collected 2009 | reverse complement strand
TGGTTGAATGTAACCAGCTTCACCTAAGTATCCACCGATTAACATTACTAATGAACCAATTAATAGTTTCCAGAATATAGAAGATGGCACCTTTCTTACAGCTGCCAAGATTAGATAGAATTCGATCATTTGAAGTGGAACTGTGATTAACCAATCGATATACCTGTATACTGTTGGCGAGTCACCTGTAGTCACCCAAACTTCTCTCATATAAATGTAGTGAAGAAATGCAACACCAGTAACAAGTCCTGCTACTGTTATTGAAGTTCTCCATGATGCAGCAACAGTTCCTCTTTCTGCAAAGAAAAATACAGTTGTTGCTATCATTCCCATTGATACAAGCCAGAATGATATTCCTACGAAATCATTTGTTTGTAACAATGCAGTCGAAGCATTAGCTGTGCTCGTTATACCTAAAAAGGCAAGAGTAGCTAAAGCTATTAGACCTAGTTTTTTCATGAAAACCTCCCTCGTTTGTTTAGTTTTCGTTTAGTTTAATATTAAACCATCCAGTTAAAGATTTACTTAATCATTACTGAATTAGTTGGCCGAACCTTAATAAAAATAACTGTTACAGTGAAGCTTTTTTTTCTAAAAAAACCCCTGAATTTACTGCATTTTTGGTTTTTTTTTGGGGATATTTATGATTATTATGGTTAAATATACCAAAATTAAGGGGGATACTTTGACAGGTAAATATAAAGAAATATACGATTCTTCTATAAATAATAAAGAGGAATATTGGAAAAAAGTATCAGATGACATTTTTTGGTATAAAAAACCAACTAAAATTCTAAATACCTCCAACCCTCCATTTTATAAATGGTACGAGGATGGAATTACAAACACTTGTTATAATGCAGTTGATCTTCACATTGACAATGGCAAAGGAGAGAAAGTAGCTATTATCTATGATAGTCCGATAACAGGTAAAAAAAAAAAATATACATTCAATCAACTTAAAGAAAAAGTCGCTTTGTTTGCAGGAGCTTTAGTAAACCAAGGTGTCGGCAAAGGTGACAGAATTATAATCTACATGCCAATGATACCGGAGGCAGTCGTAGCTATGCTTGCATGTGGCAGAATAGGAGCTATTCACTCAGTAGTTTTTGGTGGTTTTGCAGCAAATGAATTGGCAAGTAGAATAGATGATTGTAAAGCAAAAATTATTGTTTCGGCCTCTTGCGGGTATGAGCCTGGAAGGGTTGTTGAATATAAACCTCTTTTAAATAAAGCCCTAGAACTTTCAAATCACAAACCTGACAAATGTATTATTTTCCAAAGAGAAAAGAATAAAGCTAGTTTAAACCCCTCTATGGATATTTCTTGGGAAGATGCTCACAAAAACGCTAAGGAACAAGAATGTGTAAAAATGAATTCTAATGATTATGCTTACATTCTTTATACCTCTGGTACTACTGGTTTACCAAAAGGAATAGTTAGAGATATAGGTGGTCATATAGTTGCACTCAAGTGGACTATGAAAAATATTTACAATATTAATCCAGATGATGTTTGGTGGTCTGCAAGTGACATTGGATGGATCGTTGGTCACTCATACATTGTTTATGGTCCATTATTTTATGGATGTACTACAATTCTTTTTGAGGGTAAACCAGTTGGAACACCAGATGCTGGAGTATTTTGGAGAGTAATTTCAGAACACAAAGTGAAATCGCTCTTTACTGCACCCACTGCAATTAGAGCAATTAAAAAAGAGGATCCAGAAGGAAAATATTTTAAAAAATATGATTTATCTCAATTTGATACATTGTTTTTAGCAGGTGAGAGAGCAGACCCAGATACTATCAAATGGTTTGAAAAACTCTCAGGATCTCCAGTGGTAGATCATTGGTGGCAAACAGAAACCAGTTGGGCAATAACATCTAGTTGTACCGGTATAGAAAAATTTCCAGTAAAGTACGGCTCTGCTTTTAAACCAGTACCAGGATATGATTTAAAAGTTTTGAATTCTGAGGGAAAACAAGTTGGTCCGAGTAAAATGGGAGACATTGTTGTAAAATTACCGCTACCACCAGGAACTTTCCCAACATTATGGGGAGCAGATAAAAGGTATAAAGATAATTATATGAGTAACTACCCTGGATATTATCAGACTTATGACGCAGGTCATATAGACGAGGATGGATATGTTTGGATAATGTCAAGAACTGACGACATCATAAATGTTGCCGGACATAGATTGTCTACTGGCGCAATTGAAGAAGTTTTAGCAGAACATAAGTCAGTAGCTGAGTGCGCAGTTATAGGTATCGCAGACAAATTAAAGGGTCAGTTGCCGATAGGATTATTAGCTCTAAAAGCTGGTGTCGATAAAAACAACGAAGAAATTATAAAGGAGTGCATAGGAATGGTAAGAGAAAAAGTTGGTCCGGTTGCAGCATTTAAGACGGCAATAATTGTAAAAAGGCTTCCAAAAACAAGATCGGGAAAAGTTTTGAGAGGCACTGTAAGGAAAATTGCTGATAATGAGCCTTATAAAATGCCTGCGACTATAGATGATCCTGCAATATTAGATGAGATAAAAGCTGATTTAATTGCAAACAAAATATTAGAACTCTAAAGGTTTTCCTTTTGACTCAACTAAAATTTTTCCATCAGACATAACAAGATTGCCATTTACTATTGTCCCAACTGGGAAACCTTTGACTTTATAATTGTGAAAAGGTGTCCACCCACATTTGCTAGCAATCATATCATTTTTAATAGTTACTTCTTTTTTCATATCAACTATTGTTATATCGGCATCATAATTCTCCTCTATTGAACCTTTATTTTTTATACCAAATATTTTACAAGGATTCTCACACATCAAGTTTATGAGTTGATTTAAAGTAAGCTTGCCATTATTGACATGATCTATCATAATAGGAAAAATTGTTTGAACCCCTGGCATACCAGATGGGGTGTTTGGGTATTCTTTTTCTTTGTCAATTTTTAAATGAGGTGCATGATCTGATCCTAATACATCAACTGTATTGTTTTTAATAGCTAACCAAAGTCGATCATAATGCTCTTTTGTACGCAAAGGAGGGTTCATCTGAGCGTAAGTTCCTAATTTATCATAACAATCTGGTGCATAGAGTGTAAGGTGTTGAGGTGTAGTCTCAAAAGTAACATTTTTTTTATGTTTTTCTAAAAAATCCACTTCTTCTTTAGTGGTAACATGTAAAACGTGAATTCTTTTATTATGTCTCTCAGCAATTTTCACTACTCTACGAGTTGAAGACATAGCGCATTCTACATTTCTCCAATCAGGATGAGAATGAACTTTACCTTTTTTAATAAATTTTTTTCTTAATCTAATTATATCTTGATCTTCAGAGTGAATCGAAACTATTCTATCGCTACTGGAGATTACTTTTTCAATATCATCCTCTTTGTCTACTAATAAATTTCCAGTGGAAGAACCTGCAAAAAGTTTAACTCCACAACAACCCTCAACATCTTTTAATTGAGCTAGTTGCTCAGTATTATTTGGCGTAGCACCAAAATAAAATGCATAATTGCTATGCATTCTATTTTTTGCTGCCTGAAGTTTTTTTTCAAATTCTTCTAAATTTGCTGTAGGTGGATTTGTGTTAGGCATTTCAAATAAAGATGTAACACCGCCTAAAACTGCCGCTCTACTCCCGCTTTCTAAATCCTCAGCCTCTGTGGAACCGGGTTCTCTAAAATGAACTTGGGTATCTATTATACCTGGTAGTACTAATTTATCAGTTGCATCATAAATTTTAGCGTTATTATCTAAATTCCCTATTTTTTTAATTTTATTTCCTATTATTCCAATATCTTTTTTAATTAACTTCCCTTTTATATAACAAAGGCCATTTTTAATAATGAGACTAAAATTATCAGACATAATTATTTATTATACTGTATAAATATCAAATATGAAAAAAGATCAAATAGTTATTTTAGAAAAAAGAGGAGTTGTTTTAATAAGTGGTAAAGATGCTACAGAATTTCTACAAAATATAATTACTAATGATATTAAAAAAGTGACAGAGAAAAATTCTATTTTTTCAGCTCTTTTAAGTCCCCAGGGTAAATATTTGACCGAATTTTTTATAATAAAAGAAAAAAATGGGTATTTGCTAGATTGCAATGAAGATTCTACAAGCGATCTTTTACAGTCTTTATCTAAATACAAATTGAGATCAGAGGTAAATTTTAAAAATCTTTCTGCAGAATTTGTCACGGGAATTATAAATCATGAAAAATTTAAAGAATTGAAAATTGAAATTGGGTCTGAGGATAATACAATTTATTACAGGGATACAGCTGTTTTTTCTGATCCAAGAAATAAAAAAATTGGTGCTAGAATATTTTCAAATTTAGAAAAACTCTATTTAACAATTAAAAAATTGAATCTTGAAATAATTGATAGCTTAGAATATTACTCGTTGACTCATAGACTCGGCATTCCAGAAAAAGGGATTAAAAATTTAAAGGATAAATTATTTGGTTTAGAAGCAAATTTTGAGGAACTTCAAGCTATAGATTTCAAAAAAGGGTGTTTTGTTGGACAAGAAAATACATCAAGAATGAAATTAAAGAATAAAATCAGAAGAAAACTATTACCAATAACAACATCTGAAGAATTGAATATAGGTGATGAAGTAATTTACGAAAATAATAAAGTAGGAACAATACTAATAGATAAACCTTACCCATTTGGCTTGATAAAAATTTTTGATCCAGATCTTGAAGAATTTGAAAACAAGGAACTTATTGCTAATGATAAAAGTTGCAAGATTTTAAAAAGCGTTAAGCAATCTGGATAAAGAAGCCAAAATACCATATCCGCTTAACTCAATAAAGGCTATTATTAAAATTATTAGCACTATTCTTTTATTTTTTTTTAAGTATTCAATCATAAATATTTTAATGGTGCGGTCGGAGAGACTCGAACTCTCACGGGAAACCCACACGCCCCTCAAGCGTGCCTGTCTACCAATTTCAGCACGACCGCTTTTGTATGCGACAATAAATGAATGACATTGTTCTATCAAGTTGATACATTGTTAAAATGAGTGAGATAAATGATGTTTATAAAAGAATTTCAAAAGTAATACCTAATATTGAGTGGGATTTTCACGCTCCGTACATAAAAAAAATTAATGAACTTAAAAAGAAAAAGAATGCAGTAATTCTTGCCCATAATTATCAAACTCCTGAAATTTATCATGGTGTTGCAGATATTGCCGCTGACTCATTAGCTTTGGCTTTAGAGGCAGCTAAAACTAAAGCCGATATAATTGTTCTTTGTGGAGTTCACTTTATGGCAGAGACAGCTAAGCTCATGAATCCAAATAAAAAGGTTTTAATTCCAGACATGGACGCTGGTTGTTCTTTGGCATCATCTATAACTGGGGAAGATGTAAGAATGTTAAAAGAAAAATATCCTGGCGTTCCAGTTGTCTCTTACGTAAACACATCTGCTGAGGTAAAAGCAGAGAGCGACGTATGCTGTACATCAGCTAATGCTGTAAAAGTCGTTGAGTCTTTAGGGGTTGATAGAGTAATTTTTTTACCTGATCATTATTTGGCAAATTATGTTCAGAAAAATACAAAAGTTAAAATAATTTCCTGGCAAGGAACATGTATTGTTCATGAGAAGTTTACCGGAAATCAAGTTAGTGAGATAAGAAAACAGAATCCAGGTATTAAAATAATTGCCCATCCAGAATGTCCTCCGGATGTGATAAGTGCCTCTGATTTTGCAGGCTCAACTTCAAGCATGGTAAATTATGTTAAGAAAAATCAACCAAACAAAGTTTTATTAGTTACTGAATGTTCAATGAGTGATAATATTCAAATAGAAAACCCAAATGTTGAATTTGTAAAACCTTGTAATCTTTGTCCTTATATGAAAAAAATTACTTTAAAAAAAATTCTTGAATGTTTAGAGAAAGAAAATAATGAAATAATTATTGGCAACAACATAGCTGCTAGAGCGAGAAAATCAGTACAAAGAATGGCTGAAATTGGTCGATAGATCAGTGCAAAAGATAAAACAACAATATATTAATTTTGTAGTCAAGAAAGCTTTGAAAGAGGACTTGATGCCCTTGGGAGATGTCACAACTAATATTTTACATAATAAAAATCAGAAAGTTAAAGCTCAAATTGTAGCCAAACAAGATGGAATTGTTGCTGGGTTAGACTTCTGCACAGCGGCTTTTAGATTGAGGGGCAAAGAAACAAAATTTGTTAAAAAAGTTTCTGATGGAGTTAAGGTAAATAAAAATAAAGTAATTGCTGAAATAAAGGCTAAGGCTAAAACAATTTTGACAGCAGAAAGAACAGCTTTAAATTTTCTCAATCATGCCTCTGGTATAGCAACAATTACCAATAAATTTACTAAAATGGTAAGTAAAAAAACAAAAATATGTTGTACGAGAAAAACAATACCTAATCTTCGTATTCTCCAAAAATATGCTGTAAAAAAAGGTGGCGGTCACAATCATAGGTTCAATTTAAATGATGAAATTTTAATCAAAGAAAATCATATAAAAGTATCGAAAGGCCTTAGGGAATTAGTTAAAAAAGCTATTAAAACCAAAAAAATTATTACCGTTGAAGTGGAAAACATTAAACAACTTAAACAAATAATTGGTTTAAATTTTAAAAGAATTCTTTTTGACAATATGAATAATAAACAATTAAAAAAATGCCTGAAGCTTTGTCGAAACAAATATCAAACTGAATATTCTGGTAATGTAACCCTTAAAAACGTAAAAAAATTATCAAAAACTGGAGTTAACAGAATTTCAGTGGGGTCTATCACTCATAGCTCTGAAACTTTTGACTCAACTTTACTATTTATTTAATTCTGCTTGAGCAGCTGCCAATCTAGCAACTGGCACTCTAAATGGAGAGCAAGAGACATAATTTAAACCATTCCTAGAGCAAAATTCTATACTTTTGGGATCACCGCCGTGCTCTCCACATATTCCTAATTTAATTTTTTTATTAGCTTTTCTACCTCTAGACGATGCTATTTGAACTAACTCTCCAACCCCGCTTTGATCTATACTGACAAAAGGATCAATATCAAAGATTTTATTATCAATATAATCGTTTAAAAATTTACTTGAGTCATCTCTGCTAATTCCAAAAGTAGTTTGCGTTAAATCATTAGTTCCAAAACTAAAAAAATCCGCATGTTTTGAAATAGCTTTAGCTTGCAAAGCGGCTCGAGGTAACTCTATCATTGTGCCTACCATAAATTTAAGCTTTGTTTTGTTCTCATTTTCTATTTCTCTAGCGATTTTAAATACTAGAGCTCTAAGAATTTTTAGTTCAGAATCGGTTGAAACAAGAGGTATCATAATTTCAATAAACGAGGGCTTTACTTTTTCTCGATTTAATTCAACTATAGACTCAAAAATTGCTCTACATTGCATTTCATAAATTTCTGGAAAAGAAATACCTAACCTACAACCTCTGTGACCTAACATTGGATTTTCCTCGTGAAGTTCAGCAATTCTCTCTTTAACCTCTTTTGATGATAAATTTAAAGATCTAGCTACATCGTCAATATCTTTTTCAGCCTTTGGTAAAAATTCATGAAGTGGAGGATCTAGCAATCTTACTGTCACAGGCAAACCTGACATAACTCTGAATATTTTTTTAAAATCATCTCTTTGATGAGGTAAAAGTTTTTCTAATGCACTGTTTCTGTCATCTTTAGACTTAGATAAAATCATTTGTCTTACTGATAATATTCTTTCTTCGTCAAAGAACATATGTTCTGTTCTACATAGGCCAATTCCCTCAGCTCCAAACTCTCTAGCTGTTCTACTGTCATTTTCTGTTTCAGCATTAGTTCTTACTTTAAGTTTTCTAAATTTATCTGCCCATTTCATAATTGTAGAAAAATAACCAGATATTTCAGGTTGAACAGTTGGGACTAAACCTTTAAAAACTTTCCCACTACCTCCGTCAATAGTTATTAAATCTCCCTCCTTAATTATAAGTTCTCCGACCTTAAAAAACTTAGCTTCATAATCAATTATTATTTCACTCGTACCAGAGACACACGGCCTACCCATACCTCTAGCTACCACTGCTGCATGACTTGTCATTCCCCCTCTAGCGGTTAAGATACCTTTAGCTGCATGCATTCCATGAATATCTTCTGGAGAAGTTTCTAATCTCACTAAAATTGTATCTTGCATCATTTCATTTAGTTTTTCTGCTCCGTCAGCAGTAAAAACGACTTTTCCACTTGCTGCTCCAGGTGATGCCGGCAATCCTGAGGTTATAACTTCTTTTTTAACTTTGTCATCCAATGTTGGGTGCAATAAAGAATCAAGAGTATTCGGATTTATTCTAAGAACTGCTTCTTTTTTTGATATTAATTTTTCTTGAACCATATCAACAGCAATTTTGATTGCTGCTTTTGCAGTCCGTTTACCCGATCTTGTTTGAAGCATCCAGAGTTTATTATTTTCAACTGTAAATTCAATATCTTGCATGTCCTTGTAATGTTTCTCAAGTCTTTCAAACACTTTTGTAAGCTCTTTATAAACCTTGGGCATTGCCTCTTCCATCGAAAGTTCTTTTGACCCTGAATCCTTTTTAGCTTTTTTAGTTATATGTTGAGGTGTCCTTGTTCCTGCTACTACATCTTCGCCTTGTGCATTAATTAAAAACTCTCCAAAATAATAATTTTCTCCTGTCGAAGGATTTCTTGTAAATGCTACCCCGGTCGAACAATCATTACCCATATTCCCAAATACCATGGCTTGAACATTAACAGCTGTTCCCCAATGATCTGAAATTATGTTTAATTTTCTATAAGTTTTTGCTCTTTGACTTTCCCATGATAAAAAAACCGCACTTATAGCTCCAAAGAGTTGATCACTAACATTTTGGGGGAAATCAATTTTTTTTTCTTTTTTTATTAAAGATTTAAAATTATCTATAAGTCCATCCCAATCGCTTTCGTCTAAATCTGTATCTAACAGTACTCCTTTGGTTAACTTATAATTATCAATTAATTCTTCAAATAGGTGACCACTAATGCCTAAAACGACATTGCTATACATCTGTATAAATCTTCTATAGCTATCTTTTGCAAATCGACCGTTGGACGTTTTCTTTTTTAACCCCGCAACTGTTTTATCATTTAATCCTAAGTTAAGTATTGTGTCCATCATACCCGGCATTGAGACTCTTGCACCTGACCTGACCGACACCAGCAAAGGATTCTTTGGATCGCCAAATTTTTTTTTAGTTTTTTTTTTCAATTCTTTTAAGTTCTAGTAAAACAGTCTTTGAAATTTTATTAGGCAGTTTTTTTTATTTTTATAAAAAATATCACAAACTTCGGTTGATATAGTGAAGCCTGGAGGAACTGGCAAACCCAATTTACCCATTTCAGCAAGATTCGCTCCTTTGCCACCTAATATATTTTTTTTGTTCTTAATTTTACTTACACTTTGATCATCAAAACTAAAAACATATTTTTTAATCATAAGCCTTCCAATTTAGAAAAATTAATAAAATTATTAAACGTATTACAAAACATTTTTAATAACTCTAATCTATTATTTTTAATATCTTTATTATCGTCATTTACAACTACATTATCAAAAAAACTGTCAGTAAATGGCTTGGTTTCGGATAAATTTTTAAGAAGATTTTCATAATTTTTATTATCATCTTTAACGGTCAAAGCTTTTCTTATTTCATTTATTTTTTTAAACAGATTTTTTTCCTCATCTTTTCTAAACAAAACAGCGTCCGGCCGACCCTCTGCTTCTTTTCCATCTCTATCAATAATATTAAAAGCTCTCTTATAAGAGCTGATAGCGTTTATCCCAATCTCTTTATCTATATACTTATTCATTAAAATATTTTTTTTATATAAATCTAAATAATTATCACCTCTGTGAGAACTTAACGATGCTTCTATAATATCAGACTTAATATTTTTTTCTTTTAAAATGTTTTTCATTCTCTCTTTTAAAAAAGTTAGAAGTTCTTTCTCAGCATTTTCATTTTTTATTTTGACATTTTGGTCTTTTAGTAGGTGAATATTGTAGCTTATTAAATCTTGGATCTTTATGTTTAGTTTATTTTCAATTATTATTTTAAGAAGCCCAATTGCTGATCTCCTTAACGCAAATGGATCTTTGGAGCTAGTCGGTTTTTCGTTGATTGAAAAAAAACTCACCAATGTATCTAGTTTATCCACAATTGAAACTGCAAAGCTAATTGGTTTTTTTGGCACTTTTGAACTTGTTCCCAAAGGCAAATAATGATCACTTACTGCGTTAGAAACATCTTCCTCAAAACCTTGACTAAATGCAAAATATTTTCCCATGACGCCTTGTAAGTCAGGATACTCGTTCACTAAATCAGAACATAGGTCAGACTTTGAAATTGAAGCAGCTATCTCAACTTTTTCTTTGTTTAAATTTAATTCATCAGCTAATAAGGCGCCTAGTTTTTTAATTCTCTGCGTTTTATCAAAAATAGTTCCTAAAGATTCGTAAAATACAATATTTTTTAATTTTAAAATTTGTTTGATTAAATTTTTTGATTTATCTTTATCCCAAAAAAACTTAGCATCCGCTAATCGAGCATCTACTACCCTTTTATTTCCCTGTTTAATAATGCCGCCTTTATCCTTCTTGTTTATAACAACAAAAAAGTAATTAGTCAGCTTATCCTTTTTGTCAAATATTGGAAAATATCTTTGGTGATTTTGTAAGGTAGATATTATTATTTCCTGTGGTAAATTTAAATATTTTTTATCAAAATCAATTAAAATTACTTGTGGATTTTCAACAATATTTGTTACCTCTGTTAATAATTTTTTATCAAAAAAGTTTTTGAAATTTTTAGAAGAGTAAAATCCATTAAACTTGCTTGTTATTCTGTTTTCTCTTTCTACTTGATCAAAAATTATATCGTTCTTTTTTAAGAAATTTTTGATAATCTCTGAAATTTTTGATTTTGCTAGTCTTTGTTTTTAGGTCCTTTTCTATAATAGTAAAATCATTAGCTTTTAAGTGAGCAAAATTGAATGGTAATACTTTACCTCCAAACAAAGATAGAATTGATCTTAAGGGCCTTCCCCATAACAATTCATTATCAGCCCATCTCATTGATTTTTTCCAATTTATACTAGCAACAATATTCAGAACCACTTTTTTCAATATATCGCTCACAAGTTTATTTCTGGTTTTGGTTTTAATAAAAAAAAATTTCCCTTTATCAATTTCTTTTTCATATATGTCATTTATTGATAACTCATGGGCTTTTAAAAAATTATTTTTAATATCATCTAAAACTCCGACTTTCGGCCCTCTAATTTCTTTAGATGGAATCTTTATAATTTCCTGTAATCCTTTTATTAAAATTATTAATCTAGTAGGTGATGAAAATGACTTAATATTATCGTACGTTACATTTTCTTCTTTTAAAGAATTTTTAATTTTTTCTTCAATTTCATTTCTTGCGTTTATTTGTAAATTTGGCGGTATTTCTTCGCTATATAACTCTAATAAAAATTCAGGCATAAAATTACTGACTATTTAACCATGCAGATCCAGCATTTTTTGCAAGGTCTCTTATTCTATCAATATAGTTTGCTCTTTCTGCAACACCTATTACACCTCTTGAGTCCAATAGATTAAAAATATGACTTGCCTTAAGACACTGATCATATGCTGGAAGAGCAAGTTTTTTCTCTAGTAAAGCTTTACACTCTTTTTCAGCAATTTCAAAATTAGAAAATAATTTATTAGTATCTGCATATTCAAAATTATAAGCAGAAAATTCTTTTTCTGATTGATAAAAAATATCTTTGTATTTAATTCCTTGTCTGTTCCAGTCAATTTCAAAGATATTATTTTTACCTTGAACAAACATGCATAATCTTTCAAGACCATATGTGGGTTCAACGGGTATTGGTTTACATTCTATACCTGTCATCTGTTGAAAATAAGTAAACTGAGTAATCTCCATTCCATCGCACCATACTTCCCATCCCAAACCCGATGCACCAAGAGTTGGGCTCTCCCAATCGTCTTCTACAAATCTGATATCATGTTTATTCACATTAATTCCAATCGAAGCAAGACTCTTGAGATAAATATTTTTAATATTTTTTGGGGAAGGTTTTATGATAACTTGATATTGATAATAATGTTGAAGACGATTTGGATTTTCAGCATAACGTCCATCAGTAGGTCTGCGCGATGGTTGAACATATGCAGCTTTCCAAGGTTTAGGTCCTAAAGATCTTAAAGTAGTTGCGGGATGAAAAGTTCCAGCACCAACTTCTAAATCGTAAGGTTGAAGTATTATACATCCATAATTACCCCAATATTTTTGAAGATTCATGATAATCTCTTGAAAAGATTGACCTTTTAAAATTTTATTTTTTTTTTTTTCGGACATTTATTATAAACCGAATTTTTGCCATAAGTTTTTTTCCTCCAAACTATCAATAATTTTTTCAACTTGATTGTCTAAAGAGGATGATAGTTTTTTGGCTAAAAAACCTTTTTGCTTTTCAAATTTCTTAATTATTATATTTTCACCAAATTTTTTTTTAAGTATTTGGTCTAAATTTCCGATTCCATCTATTAAACCTAGATTGAGAGCAGCTGAACCTGACCAAAATTCCCCGGTAAAAATATTATTTTTTTCAGGATCTTTAATTTTTACACCTCTACTTTCTTTTACTATTTTAATAAAGTCAGAATGTAGATCTAATTGGATCTTTTTAAGTCTTTGAACATCCTCATCTTTTTCCTCAACGAAAGGATCTAAAGTGCTTTTATTTTTACCTGCAGTATAAATTCTTCTTTCTACTCCAATTTTTTTTATTAGGTCTTTAAAACCAAATGATGAGGAAATAACCCCAATGGATCCTATAATTGAACTTGAATTAGCATAAATTTCATCACCTGCGCATGCAATAAAGTACCCACCAGAAGCAGCTACATCCTCAGCAAATATTAATACTTTTGTGTTATTTTTTTTTGCTAATTGCCTTATGTAGCTATAAATTAAATGCGATTGAACTGGTGAACCGCCTGGCGAGTTAATTGAAATTGCAACTATTTTAGGTTTTTTATAATTAAATGCTTTTTTTAGAATATCTTGCTGATTTGATAAATCTAATCCTTGTTTAAATTTACCCACTGAGCCAATAACGCCAGTCATTCGAACATGTGGAATTATAATTTTTTTTTTTAAAAAAGAAAACATATTGTAAAGTAATAATATCTAATTATATCAATACAATCTAAAAATCTTAATTAATTATTACGCTACTTCTAGTTGAATTGAAGGTGCGTCAACTAAGTTTGAATAAAAATTTTATAATAAGCTAGGTTATATAAAATATTATTATGGGATTAGTAATACCACTAAAAAACTCTGTTAGCTCTTCATATTTAGACTTGAGAAACTTAGTAAAAATTAAGCTTAATAAAGTCGAAGATTTAATTGAAAATAAGCTAGAGAGTAAAGTTGACCTGATACAAAAAATGACTAAACACCATTTAAACTCTGGTGGAAAAAGACTTAGGGCAATGCTTACTCTAGGCTCTTCAAAATTATCAGGTTATGAACAGGGTGATAGAGACACTAACTTAGCTAGTTGTGTTGAGTTAATTCATGCAGCAACCCTTTTACACGATGATGTTATTGATGAGAGTGTTTTGCGTAGAGGAAATAAAACCACTAATTCGATTTGGGGAAATCAATCATCTATTTTGACTGGTGATTATTTATTGAGCAGATGTTTTGAAATTATGGTCGAAGACGGAGATTTAGAAATTTTAAAACTTTTATCCTCAACGTCATCGAAAATTGCTCAAGGGGAAGTTTTGCAACTACAGCACAAAGGTGAAGCTGACCTATTAGAAGAAACCTATATTAAAATAATTAATTTAAAAACCGCTGCACTTTTTTCTGCTGCAACAAAGACTGGGGCGTGTTTGGGTATATTAGAAAATAAAAAAAAAGAAGCGCTAGCATCTTATGGAAAGAATTTAGGTCTGGCTTTTCAAATAGCTGATGATTCTCTAGATTACTTTGCTAAAGAGAAACTTTTTGGAAAAGAAATTGGAAAAGATTTTTATGAAGGAAAAACTACTCTACCAATAATCATTATTTTTCAACGCGCTAATAAAACAGAGAGAGAATTCTTGAAGGAAATTTTTAGGAAAGAAAAAAGAACTGAGAAAAATTTCTATGAAGTTTTAAATTTAATAAGCAAATATAAAGCTGTTGAGGAAAGTTTAAAAAGAGCTGAATATTTTGTTAATGTTTCTAGAGATGCTTTGGGAATATTTAATGACAGTAAAGAGAGAGAAATTCTTCAAAACTTGTCAAACTTTAGCTTAAACAGAAATTATTAAGGATAGAGAAGATTTTTAATCCAAGAATTATTTTTCTTAATGTAGTTCAATCTCTCATGTATTCTTCCTTCGCCATCTAGCCAAAATTCTATTTGCTCAGGGATTAATCTCCATCCTGACCAGTAATCTGGTCTTGGCACATTTTCACTAGATGGATATTTGTTTTCGAAATTTTCAACATTTTTTAAAAAGTCCTCTCTCTTTTCTAATATTTCTGATTGAGATGAGGCCCACGCACCAATTTTATTTTTATAAGGTCTTGAGTTATAGTATTCATCTGCTTCCTTATTAGAAACTTTTTCAACTACTCCACTTATTCTTACTTGCCTTCTTATACTTTTCCAGTGAAAACACATTGAAGCTTTATTGTTAAATTTTAAATCATTGCTCTTTTTACTTTTCATATTTGTGTAAAATACAAAACCCCTATCGCTTATTCCTTTTAATAGGACCATTCTCACACTTGGTTGGTTTTCTTTATTTGAAGTAGCAATGGCAAGAGCATTTGGATCATTTATTTCAGTTTCCTGGGCTTTAGCAAACCATTTTTTGAATAATTCCAATGGATTATCCAGCTCTTCAAAGCATTTATCTATACCAAGTGAATTTTTGCCATTTTTTTGATTCATATATTCTATAAAATAATTTATACATTAATTAATTATGTCTTTTAATACTTTTGGAAAAATTTTTAGGTTTACAACTTGGGGGGAATCTCATGGCCCTGCAATTGGTTGTGTAATTGACGGTTGCCCACCAAATATAGCTATTTCTGAGAAAGATATCCAGTTTGACATGGATAGACGTAGACCTGGTCAGTCTAAATTTACAACACAGAGAAAAGAGGCTGATAAAGTAGTTATTCTCTCAGGTGTTTTTCAAGGCAAGACAACTGGAACTCCAATATCAATTATTATTCACAATGAAGATAAAAGGTCTAGAGACTATGAAACAATTAAAGATAAGTTTAGACCTGGTCATGCAGATTTTACTTATTTCAAAAAGTACGGGATAAGAGATTTTCGTGGTGGAGGTAGACAATCTGCTCGAGAAACAGCCTGTCGAGTTGCAGCGGGAGCTGTTGCAAAAATAGTTCTTAAAAAAATAATAGGAAAAAAATTTAATCTAGTCGGAGCTGTTACACAATTGGGTTTAATGAGTTGTGATAAATCTAATTGGAGTGATCAACAAATTAGAAAAAATCCATTTTTTTGTCCAGATAAAAAATCTGTTAAATTATGGGAAAAATATTTATTAGCAGTTAGAAAATCTGGTTCTTCATGCGGAGCTATAATTGAATTAAGAGCGTCAGGTATTCCTGTTGGTATTGGGTCTCCGATTTACTCAAAATTAGATACTGAAATAGCTGCAGCGTTAATGAGTATAAATGCTGTAAAGGGTGTAAACGTCGGAGCTGGTATGGGAGCTGCTTTTTTAAGTGGTGAGGAAAATTCTGACGAGATCAGATCAAAATCTGGTAAGACTTTTTTTAAATCTAATAAATCCGGGGGAATTCTAGGTGGAATTTCTTCTGGACAACAGATAGTAGCTTCTTTTGCTGTAAAACCCACATCCTCAATTATTAATACTAGGCAAACAATAAACAAAAAGGGGGGGAATACTAATATATCAGTTAAAGGGAGACATGACCCTTGTGTTGGTATCCGAGCGGTTCCTATTGGAGAAGCTATGTTAGCATGTGTTATATTAGATCAATTTCTTATGAACCGTGGGCAATGTGGTTAAGGTTTAAAATTATTTTTTGCTAAAACTATATTCGACTTAAGAGCGTTTTCAATTTTCTCAACGATACTTTTTGCATCCAAACCTGCTGCTTTATACATTAATTCTGGAGTATCTTGATCAATAAAAATATCTGGAAGAATCATTGATCTGAACTTTAATCCTTTGTCAAAGATTCCTCTTTCAGATAAAAGATGCATTACGTGCGATCCAAAGCCCCCAATAGATCCCTCTTCAATTGTCACCAGCAATTCGTGATTTGTTGCCAGATGAATTATAAGTTTTTCATCCAATGGTTTAGCAAATCTTGCGTCTGCGATTGTTAAATAAATACCTTTTTTTGATAAAATTTCTCTAGCTATTCTGCATTCTTCTAACCTTGAACCAAAATTTAAAATTGCTATATTTTTTCCCTCAAATAAAAGTCTGCCTTTTCCAATTTCTAATTTTTCATCTATCCCTGGAAGTTTTACACCAGCACCATTACCTCTTGGGTACCTAAAAGCAGAAGGTTTATCGTTAATTGAAACAGATGTATTGATCATTTTTACAAGCTCAGACTCATCACTAGCAGCCATTACAATAAAATTTGGAAGCGTACTTAGATAAGTGATATCAAAAGAACCTGCATGTGTAGGCCCATCTGCCCCAACGAGTCCTGCTCTATCTATTGCAAACCTAACCGGTAAAGATTGCAAAGATACATCATGAACTACCTGATCGTAAGCTCTTTGTAAAAAAGTTGAATATATGGCAGCATAAGGCTTATATCCCTCTGTTGTTAAACCGGCAGCAAAAGTGACCGCATGTTGTTCAGCAATACCTACATCAAACATTCTATCTGGGAATCTTTTTTCAAACAAATTTAAACCAGTCCCGGACGGCATTGCACCTGTTATTCCAATTATTTTTGTATCTCTCTCAGCATGCTTAATAAGTGTATCGGCAAAAACTTTTGTATAAGAAGGAACATTTGAACTTGATTTTTTTTGCTCACCGGTTGAAACATTAAATTTTGATACACCATGATACTTATCTCCTGATTTTTCAGCAGGTTCGTACCCTTTTCCTTTTTGTGTAATTGTGTGAACAAGTATTGGTCCGTTATAATTTGAATTTTTTACATTCTCAAAAATTTTTACTAAATTTTGTACATCGTGACCATCTATTGGGCCAATGTAGTAAAAACCTAATTCACTGAATAATGTTCCGCCACTTACAATCCCTCTCAATATATCCTCTGCTTTGCCAGCTTTTTGGGTAAATCTTTTTGAAAATGCAGACGTAATTAGTTTAAACGTCTCTCTTAAGCTAAAATATAATTTTCCTGATAGTAATTTAGCAAAATATTTACTCATAGCTCCAACGGGTTTAGCAATTGACATGTCATTGTCATTTAAAACAACAAGTAGTTTTGATTTTAATGCTCCAGCATTATTCATAGCCTCGTAGGCCATTCCAGCACTCATAGCTCCGTCACCTATGACAGCTATAATATTATTGTTATCATTTGATAATTTTTTAGCTACTGAAATTCCTAGAGCTGATGATATTGATGTAGAGCTGTGAGCGGCTCCAAAGGTATCGTATTCACTTTCAGATCTTTTAGTAAATCCAGATAAGCCACCTCCCTTTCTTAAAGATCTCATTTTATTTTTTCTACCAGTTATTATCTTGTGAGGATAACTTTGATGACTGACATCCCAAATTAATTTATCTTTTGGAGTGTTAAATACATAATGAAGAGCAACAGTTAACTCGATTACTCCTAATCCTGCTCCTAGATGTCCTCCAGTTTCTGATACAACATCAATTAATTCCTCCCTAAGTTCTTTTGATACCTGTGGAAGCTGACTCAATTCTAATTTTCTTAGATCAGACGGATAATTAATTTCATTTAATAATTTCTTCATTAGTAATTTCTTTCCAAAATAAATTTCACTGTATCACATAAATCAGTAGCTTTTTTTCCATGTTTTTTCAAATTTCTAAATATTTTAATTTGTAAGTTTTTTGCATAATCCAAAGTATTTTTGTAACCTATAAGATCGATTAGAGTAGATTTTCCTTTAGATTTATCTTTATTTATTGACTTTCCTAACATTTTTTTTGAACCTTTTAAATCTAATATATCATCAGCAATTTGAAATAATAATCCAATTTCTTCCCCAATTAATCCAAGTTTATTTTTTTCTTTTTGACCTCTATTGGCTAAACATGCAACTGCAAAGCAACAAAAATTGAATAATTTACCTGTTTTCTTTTTTTGCATTGCAAGAATTTCTTTTACTGTTTTATTTTTATTTTCATAGTTTAAGTCTAAATCTTGACCACCAGCAATACCTTCGTGTCCTGAATAGAAAGCTAATTTATTAACGAGTTCTAATTTAGATTTTTCTCTTATTTTATATTCAGTATCCGTAATCATCTCAAAAGCAAAAGTCAGCAAAGAATTGCCAGCTAGAACCGCGGTAGCTTCACCGTATTTAGCATGTGTCGATAATTTACCCCTTCTAAATTTGTCATTATCCATACAAGGTAGATCATCATGTATTAGAGAGTATGAATGAATACATTCGACTGCAGCACAAACGTTGATTAGTTTGTCAAGCTTTAAATTATATATTTTTCCAGCATTTATTATAATTGAAGATCTAATCTTTTTTCCACCAGATAATAAACCATATCTCATTGGAAAATTAAGAGATGTTTTTCTTTGGGAGTTTAATTTTTTTTTTAAAAAAATATCTATTTTTTTTGCATTTTTAGCTAGTTTATTTTCGTACATTTTAATTTTTAATTTTTGTATTTTTTTTTATGTCTTTCATCTTTTTTTGGTATAGGATATTCACGTAATTATTAAGTTTCATTAATCTCTCATAGTTTTTTTTAAATTCTTCAACATTATTTTGATTATTTTCTAATTTGCCAATAATATTGTTTATTTCTTCTCTTGCTTCTTTTAAAGATTTACTTTTAATATCAGCTGGAATATTTTCAAATTTCATTATGCGTATAATAATAACATTATGAAAAATATCTATGCAAATATATTAGGATTCGATAAGCGTTGTTTATTAAAAACAGTAAGATTGCTTAACAACAGTGGTATAGTAGCCTTGCCAACTGAAACAGTTTATGGATTAGCAGGTAATGCTTATTCTGATAAGGCAGTAAGAAAAATTTACAAACTAAAGAGGAGGCCTAAAATTAACCCACTTATAATACATTACCACAATATTGAGGATGCAAAAAAAGATGTCCAAATTGATACTAATTTTTTGAGGCTCTACAAAAAATTTAGCCCTGGACCGTTAACATATGTTCTGAAAAAGAAAAAGAAAAATAGATTATCCAATTTGGCAACTTCAAATTTAAAAACTGTTGCAATACGATTTCCAAATAATTCAATTATAAGATCAATTTTAAAAAAAATAAAATATCCGTTGGCAATACCTAGCGCAAATAAATCTTCTTATACTAGCCCTGTTAGACCACAAGATGTTTTCGATGATTTTAAGAAAAAAATTAAAATTATAATCGATGGTGGAAAATGCAAAATAGGTTTGGAGTCAACTGTTTTGGACTTAACGAATAAATTTAAATTACTAAGACCAGGGTATATATCTACAAAAGATATTGAGAAAGTATTAAAAAAAAGAATAAAATTTAATAAAAACTTAAAAAAAATTAATTCCCCTGGGTTATTAAAAAAACACTATTCTCCCGGTATACCCTTAAAATTAAACGTAAAGGTAGCTCCAAAACAACATGCTTTCATCACATTTGGAAAAAAATATCCTGTGACAAAAAACTCGTTTAATTTAAGTATAAATTCAGATCTTAATGAAGCAGCAAAGAATTTATATTCAACACTAAGAAAAATTAAAAAGTTGAATTATAAGCAAATTTATGTTGTTAAAATTCCAAAAATAAATATTGGTTTAGCAATAAATGATAGATTAAAAAGAGCCGCAAACTGATGTTCATTCAAGTAAAAAATCTTTCCAAAACATTTAATGATACTTTAGCGGTAAATAATTTAAACTTAGATATACAAAGAAATAAAACTTTGGGACTTCTAGGGCCGAATGGATGTGGAAAAACAACAACCATTGGCATGCTTTTAGGTTTAATTAAACCAAGTAAAGGTGAAATCATAATAGATAACAAAAATTTAGAGAAGTATAGTAGAGATGAAATTTTGGCGAGAATAAATTTTGCTTCACCATATATTGAACTACCAAAAAAACTCACCGTCCAACAAAATTTAGAAGTTTATGGAAGACTTTACGGAATTACAAATTTAAATAAACGTATTGAAGAAATTTCAAATGATTTAGATATAAAAAATTTTTTCAAAAAAAAAACTGGTGAATTATCTTCAGGTCAAAAAAATAGAGTATCTCTTGCAAAGTCACTAATTAACAAACCAGAAATTTTACTTCTTGACGAACCGACGGCTAGTTTAGATCCTGATATCGGAGACTTTATAAGAAGCTATATTCAGGAGTATCAAACAAAAAACCATGTTACAATTCTTTTAGCCTCACATAACATGAGTGAGGTTGAAAGACTTTGTGATAGCGTAATAATGATGAAAAAAGGTAAGATAATAGATAAAGGCACATGTGAACAAATAATTAAAAAACATGGACGGGATAATTTAGAAGAGACTTTTTTAAAACTAGCGAGAAGTAAAGATGAACTTTAAAAAAATATACGCTCTTGGTTTAAGACACTTATATCTTATAAGTAATTCCTTCCCAAGAATATTAGATTTAATTTATTGGCCTACTGTACAAATTTTTTTATGGGGTTTTATATCGAAATTTTTTACTTTAAATTCAGATTATTATAACAACACTGTAGGAATAATTCTGACTGCAGCAATATTGTATGACTTTTTATTTAGAGCTAGTATTAGTTTTAATATGATGTTCCTTGAGGAAATATGGAGCAGAAATTTTACAAATTTATTTATTGCCCCAATAAAAATTAGTGAAATAATAACTTCATTAACGTTAACTGCAATATTAAGGACATTAATAGGTTTAATACCAGCTGCAATTTTAGCTGTCCCATTGTTTGGTGTCTCGGTTTTTAATTTAGGGACACCTCTATTGTTCTTATTAATTGCTCTTTACTTATTTGGCGTGAGTTTGGGTCTGTTGGTTACTTCAGGTTTATTAAGATTTGGTCCATCTTTTGAAAATATTGCTTGGGCTAGTTTATTTTTTTTAGCTCCTCTGGGATGTATATATTATCCGATTGAAATTCTGCCAGATATATTACAACTAATAGCAAAATGTTTACCTTTAGTTCATATATTTGAGGAAATGAGAAGTATTTTGATGAATGGAACTGTAAATAATTATGACATAATTAAATCAATATCTCTTTCTATAATTTACTTTATTTTTGGTGTAATAATTTTTTACTTATCTTATTTCGGGGCTAAAAATAGAGGAACGCTTATTAATATGGGTGAATAAATTTATGGATAATAATACAAATAAAACTCACGAAAAAATTGAAGAAATAAAAAAACTGGAGTCTAAACCTAAAGTTTTGAAAAGTGTATTTAGTCAAACTGAAATAAATGAATTTCTAGATTTGTATAAAAAATTACCTACAACAGTTCATAATAAGAAACAAAATGTAATTAAGAAAAGATGGCTCAAGAATTTCAATAAAAATCTGGAGAATAAGTTCACTGAGAGACTTACTAGTCAAATAGGAAAATTTAAATTAGATAATTTAAAAACAGAAACTGGAGAAGATAATTTAGGTTTATTCCAAGAAAGTTATAATCCAATAGGTTTGCATGTAGATGCAGGCTTTAATTCGAAAGAAATTATATATAAACAGACCTTAATACCATTAACATCAGTCGGGAGCACAGTTATATTCAAAAATAAATTTTATGGAAACTCTACTAATTTTACCTTAGATGAAAGTGAATTAGGTAAAACAAAATTAGGCTATGGTCAGAATATAAGATCAAAAGAACACCTAAGTATGTATGATAAAAAACCTTTTAGTGAGACTGATTTTAAAAAATATCTAAAACATGAGAGAATTGATAATCTTGCTGGATTAGAAATAGAATTGGTGTATGAGTGGGAAATTGGATCAATGTTAATATTTGATAGAACAAATCTTCACTGCTCCTCTGATAAAATAGAGGGAAAAAAAATTGGATTAACAACATTCACAAAAAAATAAACATTAAAAGGATTAAATGTGTACAAATTTTTCAGAAGTTTAATAAAATTAATTTTACCAGTTTTCTCAAATTTTTTTTTACTCATTAAAGTAAATAGAAGAGTAATTAATTATCTTGAAGATAAAAGTTTTTCCTCAAATAATAAGTATGATTTTAAAAACGATATAAGTTATTTTTTAAAAAATGATAAAATACTGGCCGTGGATATAGGCGCACAAGGAGGTTTTAACTCTGATGAATTTTTTCCAAAAAAATATAACTCTTTTTTTGAACCAGTGATGGTAGAACCAATAATTGAGGAAGCTCAAAAGCTGAAAAAGAAATACAAATATGTTGTCAGCAATGGTATCTGGAGTTCAAATATAAAAAAAAAATTATTCATTCTAGGTAATAGACCTGGAAGCTCTTCAATTTATGAGCCATCAAAGTCTAACTTAAAAATGTACGGATATAATTCAGAAGAAATCGAAAAATTTAATATTACTAACTCAAAGGATATACTTTGTGACACAATTGATAATTCTTTGGAGAAACTAAAAATAGAAAAAATAGATTACCTTAAAGTTGATACTCAGGGATCAGAGTTAGAAATTTTAAAAGGAATGGAAAAATATAATCCAATTATGTTAAGAATAGAGGTGCAAATTTTTTCTGCTTATAAAAATGTTCCCAGTTGGACAGAACTTTTAAATTTTTTAACAAACCGAAATTACATTTTATGCGACTGGAAAAAAATTGGTAATCATGTTTCAAGATCTCCAGTAGAGATGGATATGGTATTTATTCCAAACTTTAAAAATTCATTTGGAAAAAAAATTATTTTAGATAATAAAGAAAAATTTTTATCATTAATGATGATTTTTGGTCAAATTAGACTTCTAAAATTAATATCAGAAGAATTAAATTTAAATGATAACGATTTTTTTGTTAAATATGAGGATAAATACTTTAATTAATGGCTATATACGATTGTTTCCAGTATTTTAACGAGGATCATGTTTTAGATTTGAGATTCAACATTCTTGATAAATATGTTGACTATTTTGTTATCGCTGAGTCCACAAAAACTCATCAAGGACACGATAAAGAATTGAAATTTGAAATTAATAACTTCAAAAAATATAAGGATAAAATCATATATGTGACTGCCGAATATCAAAAAGAAAAAAACTTTAAAAATCATGAAGGTGGAGAGTCGCAAATTGAACAGCATCAAAGAAACTCTTTATTAGAGGGGTTAATAAATGCTGATGATAATGATCTGGTTATTTTATCAGATAGCGATGAGATACCTGACTTAAATAAATTAAAAGAAATAAATCCAAAAAAGAAATTTATAGCTTTTTCACAAATGATGTTTATGTATAAATTAAACTTGCAGAATATGAACGAGTCTAACTGGATTGGTTCAAGAATTACGCAAAAGAAAAATATTACCACTATGCAGAGCTTTAGAGATATGAAATTTAAAAATTATCCTTTTTGGAGGATAGATAAATACAATATACAAATAATTAAAGGTGGTTGGCATTTCTCTTTTTTGCAAAGAACAGATGAAATAATCAGAAAAATAAAGTCTTATTCGCACGGTGAATTTAACAAACCAGAGTTGATTGAAAAAAATTTAATTGAAGAAAAAATAAAAAATAATAAAGATATCTTCAATAGAGGATATGAATTGCGTAAAATCGAAATAGACGATAGATTTCCAAAGTATGTTAGAGAGAATTTAGGAAAGTTAGATGAATGGATTATTTAAAGACTTTAGATTGGTGCGCTTGGAAGGATTTGAACCCTCAACCTTCTGATCCGAAGTCAGACGCTCTATCCAGTTGAGCTACAAGCGCAAACTCTAATCATAAAAAAATATGAACAATAAAACAATCAAAATTTCAGCCTCTGTTAATGATATAAATAAAAGACTTGACGTTTTTTTATCAGAAAAAATTCAAAATTTTACTAGAACGAACATAAAAAAAGTAATTAATATTAAAGGTGTAAAAGTTAATTCAATTATTACAAAATTACCTTCAAAAAAAATTAGGCAAAACGATGAAATTTTTTTTGAACCGATTGATCAAAAAGAGACAACAGTAGTAGCTAAAAAAATTAAACTGGAAATACTTTTTGATGATAAAGATATAATAGTCATTAATAAACCCATTGGATTAGTCGTTCATCCAGGGGCAGGTAATTATGATAATACTTTGGTCAATGGCTTATTGTATAAATTTAAAGATAATCTATCAAATTTAAATGGAAAATTAAGACCTGGTATAGTTCACAGAATAGATAAAAATACTAGCGGGGGAATAGTGATTGCTAAAAATAATATATCCCACTCAAACCTTGGCAAACAATTCCAAGAACACACAATTGAGAGAAATTATTTGGGTTTAGTATGGGGGACTTTGAGACCAATAAATGGAAAGATTGAAACTTTAATAACAAGAAGTGAAAAAAATAGACAACTAATGACATATAGTGAAAAAAAAGGAAAAAAAGCGATAACTAATTATAAAACTTTAAAAGTTTATTTTTCAAAAAAATTACCCAAAATTAGTCTTGTGCAATTTAGCTTAGAAACAGGTAGGACGCATCAAATAAGAGTGCATATGAATTTTAAAAAAACTAGTTTAATTGGCGATCAACAATACAAACACAAGAAATATAATTTTAAAAATATTGATCTTAAACTTGAAAAAAGTATTTATGGTCTTAAGGGACAAGCCTTACATGCGGAAAAGCTTAATTTTATTCATCCTACAAAAAAAAAATTAATGAAATTTAGGTGTGACCCACCAATTTATTTTAAAAATATGCTTAATTTATTAGAAAAACTTACAGATTGAATTATAGAAAAATAAAATATATTTATAATCTCGATGAGGAATAAAAGTAAAATTTCTAATTTACCTGTACCTTCCAGTGGTGGACTTTCTATTTATCTATCTCAAATTAAGAAATTTCCCATGCTTGATGCGGAAGAAGAATACATGTTGGCAAAGAATTGGAGAGACAATGGAAACTTAAAATCTGCTCATAAACTAGTAACAAGTCATCTTAGATTAGTAGCTAAAATTGCCATGGGATATAGAGGGTACGGCCTACCAGTAAATGAATTAATCTCGGAGGGAAATATTGGTTTGATGCAAGCGGTAAAAAAATTCGATCCTGATAAAGGATTTCGCCTCGCAACTTACGCAATGTGGTGGATAAAAGCTTCTATTCAAGAATATGTTTTACGATCTTGGAGTTTAGTGAAAATGGGTACCACAACCGCTCAAAAAAAACTTTTCTTTAATCTTAAAAAAATTAAAAATCAGATAGCTCCAAATCAAGATGGAGATTTAAGAGATAACCAAGTAAAAGAAATATCAAATAGATTAGATGTTGATTCCGAAGAAGTAATAAATATGAATAGACGTATGATGGGTCAGGAGAAATCTTTAAATGATCCTATAAAAAATGGTGAGACAGAAGAATGGCAAGACTGGTTAGTTGATGAAAATTTAGATCAAGAATTGCTAATTTCACAAAAACAAGAATTTGAGGATAAAAAGGAATTATTATATAAAGCTATAAATATTTTAGATGAAAGAGAAAAAGAAATTATAAAAGAGAGAAGATTGACTGAAAATCCGAAAACATTAGAGGAACTTAGTAAAAAATTTAAAATCAGTAGAGAAAGAATAAGGCAAGTGGAAACTAAAGCATTTGAAAAATTACAGAAATCTATGATTAATGCCAAAAATTCAAAGAATCTTTTGCCAAAAAATTAAAACGGACTTTCAATTAAAATTGTATCATCTCTTTCAGGGCTTGTAGAAATACTTGAGATTTTGCTTTCAACAAATTTCTCTAATGCAATTATGTATTTTTTTGCATTATCTGGTAATTTATTAAAATCTTTAATTCCTTTAGTTGACTGTTTCCAACCATCAAAACTTTTATAAACTGGTTTAACTTTTAATTGTTCTTCAACTGATGAGGGTAAGTAATCTATTTTTTTTCCATTAAGTTCATAAGCTACGCAAATTTTTATTTCAGATAATTCATCTAAAACATCAAGTTTGGTTAATGCTATACCATTAATACCTGAAATTTTAATTGTCTGTCTCACAAGAACACCATCGAACCAACCACATCTCCTTTTTCTACTTGTTACAGTGCCAAATTCTTTACCTCTTTTTCCTAATAATTCCCCTGTTTCATCTTCTAATTCTGTTGGGAAAGGACCTGAGCCTACTCGTGTTGTATAGGCCTTGGTAATTCCTAAAACATAATTTATAGTATCTACACCACAACCAGTTCCTGTGGCTGCAGCGGATGCAACTGTGTTCGAAGATGTGACAAAGGGATATGTCCCGTGATCCACATCCAATAAAATTCCCTGGGCTCCTTCAAATAATATTCTTTTTTTTTGAGATTTAAATTTATCTATCAATTTCCATACTGGTTGAGAATATTTAAGTATTTCAGGGGCAATTTTTAAAAGATCTTTTTTTAAATTTTCTTTATTAAAAATTTTTTTTCCTAAACCTTTTCTTATAGCATTATGATGAGCCAAAACAGTTTCTAAACGATGATCTAAATTTTCTTCCGAAACTAAATCCATAACTCTAATTGATCTTCTTCCTACCTTGTCCTCATAAGCGGGACCTATGCCTCGTCTAGTGGTCCCAATTTTAGAATTTCCCGCTGAGTCTTCTCTTATTTCATCCATTTCACGGTGATAAGGAAGAATTAAATTTGCAGATTCTGATAATATTAAATTTTTATCAGTCACATTCACTCCCTTTGATTTGATCTCAGATATCTCTTCTAAAAAAGCCCAAGGATCAACAACAACACCATTCCCAATAATTGAAATCTTATTTTTTCTGACTATACCAGAGGGTAATAATCTTAATTTATAAGTTATCCCATCAATAACTAAAGTGTGGCCTGCATTATGGCCGCCTTGAAATCTAACTACTACATCTGCTTTACTAGATAACCAATCAACAATTTTTCCTTTTCCCTCGTCACCCCACTGTGAGCCAACTACTACTACATTTCTCATAATTTAAACTTTCTATCTATCTTGATTGAGCTTAAGTGATTAATCGGTCCGTGTCCCCTTCCGTAACTTAGATTAGATTTAATTGATTGATTAACATATTTAATTCCCAACTCACAAGATTTATTTAATGTTTTTCCACATGCAAAAAAAGTTGCGATTGCGCTTGATAAAGTGCACCCAGTTCCATGTGTATTTCTTGTTTTTATTTTTTTATTTCTGAATATAACAATTTTTGAACCGTCATAAAATAAATCATTTACAATTTTGGTATTACTATGACCTCCCTTAATTAAAATATTTTTTGCACCTTTTTTGTGAAGAAGTTTTGCTACATCAATCATATCGTTTATATTTTTTATTTTTTTTTTAGTCAACACTTCTGCCTCTGGAATATTTGGGGTAATGAGTTGTACCTTATTTATTAAATTATTTTTAAGTGTTTTAATAGCTTTGTCGTTAATTAACTTAAAACCGCCTTTGGCGACCATAACGGGATCTAAAATAATTTTCTTTGCCTTTAATTTTTTTAAAGCGTTTAAAACTTAAAAAATTACTTTTGAAGATTTTAACATCCCTATCTTTATTGCATCTGGTTTAATGTCTTCGCAAGTAAATAGAATTTGTTTTTTTATTTCATTTGGAGAAATCGAGACAATGGATTTTACCCCAGTAGTATTTTGAGCTGTAATTGCCGTGACTGCTGTCATTGCATAACTACCTAATGCTGTCACGGTTTTAATATCAGCTTGAATGCCAGCACCACCGGATGAATCTGAGCCTGCGATTATTAAAATTTTAGATTTAGGTTTCAAATTAAATTATTGATCTCCTAATAATTTTAATACATTTAAATATTAGTTGTCTATCATAAGACTCTGCCATAATTCTAATTTTTGGTTCAGTTCCTGATTTTCTAACGAGCACTCTACCTTTATTCGCAATTATTTTTTCTGCTTTTTTTATCGCTTTTATACATGTAGATTTATTAATTACGTTTTTATCTTTTACAAAAATATTTTCTAAAATTTGAGGTAGTGGCTTAAACACGTTAAGAACTTTGCTAGCTTTTTTTCCTTTCCTAAGTGAAAATAAAACTTCTAAAGCTACTAACAACCCATCACCCGTAGTTGCAAATTTTCCTAAAATAATATGCCCCGATTGCTCACCACCTAAATTAAAATTTAATTTCTTCATTTTTTCTTTAACGTGTCTGTCACCAACTTTTGATCGAAAAAATTTAATTTTTTCTTTTTTAAGAAAATTTTCTAAGCCGCAATTTGACATCTGTGTACCAATAACTCCGCCTCTCAAGATTTTTTTTAATTTCCACCTTTTTGCAAGCATAGCGATAATTTGGTCACCGTCTATAACTTTTCCTTTTTCATCGCACATAATTATTCTATCTGCATCGCCATCTAATGAGATGCCTAAGTGAGCTTTAAATTTTTTAACAGCTGATCTAATCTTATTAGGATAAGTTGATCCACATTTATAATTTATATTAGTGCCGTTTGGTTTAATACCAATGGGAATTACTTTAGCTCCAAGTTCGCTTAGTAATTTAGGAGCAGCCTTATAACCGGCGCCGTTAGCGCAATCTAATACAATTTTAATTCCTTTTAAATTAAAGGTACTAGGAAAATTTTTTTTTAAAATTTTGATATACTTTTCATTACCATCCTCTAAACGTTTAACTCTTCCTAAATATTTGGGGTTTGAAAGTTGTTTTGTGTTTTTAGCATCAATTAATTTTTCAATTTTTTTTTCAATTACATCAGATAGTTTCATACCATCGGGTCCAAATAACTTTAAGCCATTGTCATGGTAAGGATTGTGCGAGGCGGTTATCATTATACCCATATTTGCACCCATAGACTTTGTTAACATGGCTAACCCGTTTGTGGGCAGCGGTCCTAAAGTAAAAACATGCATGCCGCCAGAAACCAACCCAGAGACCAAAGCTGGTTCCAAAGTGTAACCTGATAATCTGGTATCTTTAGCTATGATTGCAATTTGTTTTTGTTTTCGTTGGTTTTTAAAATAAGTTCCAGAAGCCAATCCAAATTTAAAAAATTTTTCACCAGTTATATTTCCTTTATTTACGGTCCCTCTTATTCCATCTGTACCAAAATATTTATTTTTCATTTATTTAATAAAATTTTTTCAAAAACTATTATACTTTGTTTAATCTCATTTACATCGTGAACTCTAAATAATTGTATTCCTTGTGTTATCAAATAAAGGGTAGAAGCAACTGTCCCCCCTATTCTCTCTTTGCTATCATTTATTCCTGATATCTGACCTATAAATCTTTTTCTTGAAGTCCCAACTAAAATAGGAAATCCAAGACTATGAAACAAAGAAATCTTAGAAATTAAAGTCAAATTATGTTTCAAATTTTTACCAAAACCTATCCCTGGATCTAATATTATTTTTTTTTTATTGGTATTTTTTATAGTTTTTTCAAAAAAATCATAGATATCCAATAGTACATTATTATATTGAGGTTGCTCCTGCATTGTATTTGGTTTGCCCTGCATGTGATGTATAACTTTTGAAATATTATGTTTAGATATTATATTTAAAGTATCCTTATCAAATGTGAATCCTGAAACATCATTTATTATATCTGCTCCTGCTAAAATTGATTTTTTAATTACTGATGATTTTCTAGTATCAACAGATAGCAAAGTATGTTTATATTTTTTCTTAAAATTTTTAACAACTTCCTTTATTCTTACCCATTCCCTATTTGGATTTATGGTTTTAGATCCTGGTCTAGTAGACTCACCTCCAATATCAATAATTTTTGCTCCATCATTAATCATTTTTAATATTCTTTTCCTCGACTTTGACTTTGAATTAAATTTTCCTCCATCTGAAAAACTATCTGGTGTGAGATTAAGAATGCCCATTATCGATGTTTTAGAAAAATTTAAATTTTTAAGAAAGTTTTTTCTTTTTGATACAATTATTTTTAAATCTTTTTTTACTTTTTTCCTTACTGGAAGGTTTAAGTTTTCAATCTTTTTAATATTTATTATTTTTGCGCTTACTATATTATTTCTTTTCTTAAATATTTCTAAAGAGCTAAAAGCAATATGATCGTTCCCACAAAGTGGCAATGCATCACCTGATTGAATTTTTTTCTTTGCTAACCTGCCATAACAAAAATTACACGCCCGTGTGTAATATTTGATCATTTGTTAGAGAGCTGGTTTTGGCTTTAAACCAAGGGAGTCAAGTGCAGATGTTTCTTTGCTATCGTCCTCTTTATCGTCATCAAACGACCGTGTTGGTTTGATGTCTTTGAGAATTAAGTCTCTAATCTCATCACCAGACAAAGTCTCGTAAACAAGCAAAGCTTTAGCTATTTTATGAAGATCGTCAATTTTTTCTGTCAGAACAGATCTAGCTCTTTCATACCCTTTTTCAATAATTTTTTTTACTTCTGCATCAACTTTTTTTGCAGTCTCTTCCGACATATTTTGTTGTTTGGTCACTGATCTTCCTAGGAAAACTTCCTCTTCGTTTTCTCCATAGGCAATTGGTCCAAGTTCTTTGCTCATCCCATATTTGGTAACCATATTTTTTGCCATCTTTGTAACCATATCGATATCTGATGATGCTCCAGAAGTCACTTTGTCATGTCCAAATATTATTTCCTCAGCAATTCTTCCTCCCATTGCAACAGCAATATCTGAATGCATTTTTTCTCTTGATACGGAAAGTTGATCTCTCTCTGGAAGTCTCATCACCATACCTAAAGCTCTTCCTCTAGGTATAATGGTTGCTTTGTGAATAGGATCAGATGCCTTTTCATTTAATGCAACTATTGCATGCCCACCCTCATGGTATGCAGTAAGTTTTTTTTCATCTTCACTCATCACCATTGATCTTCTCTCTGCACCCATCATTACTTTATCTTTTGCGTCTTCTATGTCTGACATTGTAACAATTCTCTTGTTTTTTCTAGCAGCAAGAAGAGCAGACTCATTCACTAAATTGGCCAAATCAGCCCCAGAAAATCCTGGTGTACCTCTAGCAATCGTTCTTAATTTAACATCTGGTCCAATACTAATTTTTTTTATATGGACTTTTAAAATCGCCTCTCTTCCAATTATATCTGGATTACCCACAACAACTTGTCTATCAAATCTACCTGGACGTAATAACGCTGGATCTAAAACATCAGGTCTATTGGTGGCAGCAATTAAAATTATTCCTTCGTTAGTATCAAAACCATCCATTTCGACTAACAGCTGGTTTAAAGTTTGCTCTCTCTCGTCATTTCCACCTCCTAAGCCTGCTCCTCTACTTCGTCCCACTGCATCAATTTCATCTATGAAAATAATACATGGAGAATGCTTTTTTCCTTGCTCAAACATATCTCTTACCCTTGAAGCACCAACGCCTACAAACATTTCAACAAAGTCAGATCCTGAGATTGAGAAAAAAGGAACGTTTGCTTCACCAGCAATGGCTTTAGCAAGTAGAGTTTTTCCTGTTCCGGGAGGTCCTATTAACAAAGCTCCTTTTGGTATTTTTCCTCCAAGTCTGCTAAATTTTTTTGGGTCTTTTAAGAATTCAACAATTTCCTCTACTTCCTCTTTTGCCTCTTCAACACCTGCAACATCATTAAACGTAACTTTTCCTTGAGCTTCATTTAATAATTTAGCTTTAGATCTTCCAAATCCCATGGCACCGCCTTTGCCTCCTTGCATCTGTCTCATAAAGAAAATCCAAACACCTATTAAAAGTAACATTGGAAACCAGGATAACAGTATTCCTAATAGAGATGGCATTTTATCTTCTAAAGGAGATGCAACAATGTTTACTCCCTTATCTGAAAGTTTTTCCACTAAATTTGGGTAGTTTGGAGAGTATGTGCTAAACTTACTTCCGTCTGACATAATTCCGTTTATATTACTGCCCTTAATTTCAACTTCTACAACTCTCCCATTTTCAACTTCATCCAAAAATTTTGAAAAAGCAACTTTGTTGTTGCTAGAGTTAATTTTGTCTGGATCCTGGAACATATTAAATAATCCCACCGAGAGGAGGATTATAATTGCCCACATTGCTAGGTTTTTTAAATTCATAATATATTAAATAATCATTAATTTGCTATTAACAAGTAAAATTATATCATTAACAGATTTTGTAAATATGGCAAAATATCATTATTTAAATAAACCTTTATTTAAGCCTCTTTTACCACTTCGATAAACCTTCCTTTTCTAGATAGAATACACCCGCCCAATGTTAGTTTTTTTTCTTTTCCATTTGATATCCTTCTAATGAGATTAAGGGTTTTTTTAGACCTTGGAGGGTAATATGACTTTGAACAACTTTTGATAGTATTATTGAATATTTTTAATTTAACCTCATCAGTTTCTTTTAATATTTCTTTATAGTTAAGAATATATTTTTGTTTTTCTTTTATCACATTAGATGAGTAAACTTTTTTAACATAGTTATTTATTGTTTCTCTTGAAGAATTTAAGTTATTTATGGATCTCAGTATCTGCTCTTGTTTAATACCTTTTTTTTCCAAGAATTTTTTAATATTTCTTACCTTTGTTCTCAAATATTTATTATCTTTATTCGATGGGTCAACGAAATACTTTCCTAGTAATTTTTTTGAAATATAGATAAGGTCTATCTTTTTTTGGTCTAATAAAGGTCTAACTACAAAAATGTTTTTTTTTAACTTTGTCATTATTTTCATAGAAGATAGGCCTTGAACTCCACTACCTCTTGATAGCATGATTAAAAAAGTCTCAACTTGATCGTCGCTGTGATGAGCTGTTAAAACATACTTTAATTTATTTTTTAAACAAAAATTTAACAATAATTCATATCTTATATCCCTAGCATTTTTCTGAATATTGCTAGAAATAATTTTTTTATTTTTAATAATTCTCAGATTTATATGATGCTTCTTAAGTAATTTTTTAACTTTTTCTGCTTCTAAGGAAGATTTATCACGGATTTTATGATCTATTAAAACATAGTATACTTTTATTTTACTTTCTATGGAAAAAATTTTACTCAATATTGCTAGAGCCAAGCTGTCCGGACCTCCGGATACAGCTACTAAAAAAGGTTTTTTCTTAAGTAATTTTAAATTTTTTTTAAATGAAATATATGATCTGCTTTCTCTACTATTTTCTTTTAAAAATTTTTTAAGATTTAACACATTTAAATTTCTTTTGCTCATATTGTGCTTTTTGTAGCACAGACTTACTTGCTTTTGGATATTGTTTTTTTATTCCAGCTATCATTGAGCACCCTTGCTCCTTCTCACCAAGTTGAACCATTGTTATTCCTAATTTTAGAAGATTATCTGGAGCTTTTTTGCTTTTAGGATAATTTTGATATCCGTCTAAATATGCGCTGGCTGCATCTGAATAAAGTTGCCGTATACGAAAAGTTTCTCCATACCAATACTGAGCGTTTCCAGCTAAATCATTATCTTTATTTTTTTCTATAAATTCTTTCAGAGCAAACTCTGCTGTTTCATAATCACCGATCTTCATAAAACTTATTGCAAATTCATATTGTTCTCTTGGAGATTTGTTGGGAAGTAAACTCTCTCTTTCTTCTGGTTTTGATGTTACCACTGAACCTGCTGACTCTATAGAATTTATTTTTTGTTGCTCTGGCAAGTTTGATATAGAATAAGCCGGGTTTGCACCAAAATCTTTCGGCTTACTAGAACCCGGAAGTTTTGTTTTTTGATTTTTTTTGAGCTTTTCATTAACAGTTCCGGACTCCAGGTCAGAAAACCTCAGTTGATTATCTGATTGTATCTTAGTTACTCTTGAATTTAATTTGTCCATTTTAAAATTAACTTCTTCAAATTTGTTTGTTAACTCTCTAAATTGATTTTCAATATCATTGAGTTTTAAAAGATGTTTAGTCAATACATCTTCATTAATTGAATCACTTGAGGAATTACTTAATGATGTTATGTCTGACTCTTTGTACACTGCTTTTTCTAATGTTTTCAAATCTTTTGTTATAATTTGAATTTGATCTATGATTGCATCAATTTTTTCATCTGCTTTTAAAGTTTCGCAATTTACTAGCAACAATAAGCTTACTGTAATTGAAAAAATATAATTTTTTTTATAATTCATCATTTATACAAAATATTTAATTATACAAAATGGCAAAAAAAAGACCCTTAATTATTTGAAATTAAGGGTCTAGTTTAATAAATTTGAAAAATTTATTTTACTTTTACAGTTACAGATCTTCTATTTTGTGACCAAGCTAAGGGTGTAGACTCTGTATTAACAGGTCTCTCTTTTCCATAACTAATTACTGATATTCTAGTACCAGAAACACCATAAGTCATTAAATAGTCTTTAGCAGCATTTGCTCTTCTTTCTCCAAGAGCCAAGTTGTACTCTCTAGTACCTCTTTCATCTGCGTGTCCTTCTATCGTAACATTTAAATTTTTATTTTTTCTTAAATATTTTGCTTGTTTTCTTAATGTCTCTCTACTCATTGAAGTTAAAGATGATTTGTTTGTGGCAAAAAATACTCTATCTGGCACACCACTAGCAAGATATTCTACTGTTTCTTTTCCAGTGTAAACATCACCGGTAGTTTGTGATTTCTTTGCAGTAGAGCAAGCGCTTAAAGCTAAAGTAGCAAAGATTACCAATATTAAATTCTTTAAGTTAAATGTAAATTTCATAAAATCCCCTAAGTTGTTTTTGCAATATTTCAAATTATATTAGATTATTCAAGCGTTAATTACATAATAAATACCTCACTTTGAGAGCAATGAAGACCAAGATGGGTCTGAAGCATCTGTTTCTGTCTTGATTTTTCTCTCATTATAACCAGTTATATCTATAGACCATAATTTAGCTGTAAATCCTTTCCCTTTAGGTCCAGATTTTGTTTCCCTGTAAAAAACAAGAACTCTACCGTTTGGAGACCAAGAGGGTGCTTCCTGATAAAAATTTTCTGTTAGAAGTCTTTCACCGCTTCCATCAGATCTCATTACTCCAATGTAAAATTTTCCTTTTCTCATTTTTGTAAAAGCAATTAAATCACCTCGAGGCGACCAAACAGGTGTACCATATATACCATCGCCAAATGTAATTCTTTTTACATTTGTGCCATCGCTTTTCATTACATATATCTGTTGAAGACCGCTTCTGTCGGAGTTAAAACAAATATATTTACCATCAGGAGAGTACGAGGGCGAAGTATCTATCGAGGAGTGCTCTGTTATTCTTTCTACTAACCTTGTCTCTAAATCCATTGTAAAAATGTCTGAATTTCCATCTTGAGCAAAACTCATAATTATTTTTTTTCCATCTGGCGAAAATCTAGGAGCAAATGTCATACCTGGGAAATTTCCAACCACCTCTTGTTCACCGGTCTCTATGTCTAGCAAGTAAACTCTAGGCATGTTTCTAAAATAGGAAAGATACGTAACCATTTGATTCGTGGGATTAAATCTTGGGGTTAAAACTAATTCGTTTCCTAAAGTTAAATATTTTACGTTTGCACCATCCTGGTCCATAATAGCAAGACGTTTTTTTCTTTGATCTTTTGGTCCAGTTTCTGAAACATAAATTACTCTAGTATCAAAATAACCCTCTTCACCAGTCAATCTTTCATAAATTTTATCAGATATTATATGGGCTACTCTCCTCCAATTGCTTGGTGTTGTTGTAAAAGCTAAAGCGACCATCTCTTTAGCCGCTGTTAAATCCCACAATCTAAATTCAACTTTAAGTTTTCCATTGACTACTAAAAGTTTTCCAGTCACCAAAGCTTGTGCTTTAATTAATCTCCAATCTTCAAATCTTGGTTTGAGATGTGCAATATCAGGTTTTTGAACAAAAGCCTCTTTCTTTAAAGGATTAAACAAACCAGTAGATTTAAAATTTTTCTCTATAATCCTAGATATTTCTTCACCTAAATTCTTTACTTTTAATCCGTCTTCTGAGACTGATTTTATGTCTACATGAAGAGGAGAAACGGCAATTGGAAGAGGATCGAGATTTCCTCTTGTTATATCTATTTCAATAAGAGAATTTGCGACTGTAGAATAAAGAAAAACAATGATAATTGTAATCAATTTTTTCATATTATCCTTTGAGCATTTCAGTTGGATCAAAATTTAATTGAATATTTTTCCATTTTTCATAACCAGTTGGTGGTACTTTTAGCGGTTGACATAATCTAACTGCTCTTAAGGCGCTTTCTGCCAAAATCTTGTAAAATTTTTGTCCAGGCATATTCATTCTCTCATGATCAAGTATTTCAGATTTCAATATTGTACCATCTTTTTTTAACTCGAGTTGTATTCTTACCAATAAATTATCATCAAAAGGAAGGCCTAGAGGAACACTCCAGCAACCAAATATTTGAGCTCTTAAAGCATCTTCTTCTGACAAAGATAAGCCGGTCGCAAATGAATTTTTTACACTACTTTGAGTTAATTTTTTTTTCTTTTGTTTTACTGCTTCTTCTTCTTTTGCCTTATCAATTAATGCGGCTATCTCGTTAGTGTCAATTAGTTCTTTTTTCTCAAATTCTGAAGATTGTCTTATTTGTGGTTTGATTTCCTCAGGATTTTGTTTTTTCTTGACTAATTCTTTTTTCTCTTTTTTTTCATTAGGCATAGGTATTCTGTCAGGCTTTTCCTTGGCTTTAGCTGCTGGCGGAGCTTGCTCAGAAACAACTCTTTTTTCCTCATTTTTTACATCCTCAATTATTTTTCTAGCTTTAGGTGCAAATGGAATATTGGTTTTGTCAGTAATTTGAATTAATTCAACCGAAACAATGGGTGGCAGATCAATTGGCTGTCTAGTCATAAATGGTAAACTTAAAACCGTTAAAATAATCATAATTGCATGAAATGTTACAGAATAAATTAAACTTTTTGTCATTATACATTTAATTTTTATATGGCTCAGAGATAAGAGCAACTTTTGAAAAACCAGCTCCTGATAATGTTCCCATTACTTCTAATACTCTTCCATAATTAATAGTTTTATCTCCTCGTACATATATTCTCGTATCAGTTCTGTTTTTTGCTATAGCCAATAATTTAGGTATTATTTTCTCATAAGATACTTGATGCTCTTGAATAAAAACTTCGCCTTTAGAATTAATTGTAAGAGTAAGAGGTTCCTGATCGTCTGGCAAAGAGTCGGCCGCTGACTCTGGTAAATCTACTTGTACCCCTACGGTAAGCAATGGGGCAGTGACCATAAAAATAATCAATAAAACTAACATTACATCAACGAATGGAGTTACGTTAATTTCACTCATTGGATCGTTTTTTTTTCTAGCGTTTGTTTGGTGTAAATTAATTGACATTGTTACATTATTGATAAAAATCTTTTACAAAAATTTTCTATTCTAGAAGAGTACCTTCTGGATTCACTATTAAATTTATTATAAGCAACAACTGCTGGTATTGCGGCTAATAATCCTAAAGCTGTTGCAAATAATGCCTCTGCGATACCAGGAGCAACTATTGCGAGACTAGTATTTCTTGAAATAGCAATTGATTGAAATGAATTCATTATGCCCCACACAGTTCCAAATAATCCAATGAATGGCGCTGTTGATCCTACGGTTGCTAAAAATGTAAAATTTTTTTCAATTTGTTTTAATTGTTTGTCAGTCGATATTTCCAAAACTCTTTCAACGCGAGCAATTTGTACGGCCGAGGATTTAGATTTAGTTTTAATTAATTCATTCATAGCATCTTTAAAAATAATTGTAACTGGATCCTCTGATTTTGCTGGCAAATTATTATTAAAACTTTCAGCTGATTTGGCTTTCCAAAATTTATGTTCGAAGTCATCAGTTGTAACGTTGATTTTTTTAAATAATTTGTACTTATCAAATATAAGTGCCCAAGAGTAAACCGAACTTGCTAAAAGAATAACTATTACAGATTTGACTACTATATCGGCTCTCAGAAAAAGACTCCAGAGAGTGAAGTCACTATTTCCACCTAACCCTACAACCTGGGTAGCTATTTCTTGTTCCATAGTGTTTCAATACTTTTAGATTGTGTCATGAATTTGGCTTTTTTTTAAATTTAAATTAATTTAGGCCTCATTTTTGATTATCTGACAACCTGGTCTCGCTAAAAAATCTTGCAATCAATATGGCGTCTGATTTATTAACATCTTTTTTTCTTGATAGTTGATTAGACAAAAGTGGATACATCTCAATTACTTTTGTTCTACTCGCATCTTTTGAGGAGTTTATTAAATCAAAATGCTTTTTCCATTTAGCAGGTCTAACAAAATGAATAGGCAAACCAAGTGCTGCACAGATTCCTTTGATGGCCCCGAATGTTTGTCCAAAATTAAACATACTGGTAACTCCCTGTCCTGGCATAGCATTTACTTGTTCAACAACCACTGAAACATCACTTAAGTCATCAATATTTTCTTTTAGCAAATTTACTAATTGAGCGTTATTGAGTTGTCTTTTGTTTTTTTTACCCTCAGACATAACTGGTATTTCTAAAATCTTTTTTACTTCTTTATTTTTCAAGATAGCTATTGCACCACTTAAACCTGGGTCTATTCCAATAATAATCATTAATTTTTAAGTTCTTTGATTTTGATATTTAAAAAAATATTTTGAACATCATCTTCTTCATTTAATTTATCAAGCATTTCGATAATTTTATTATGTTGCTCATCAGAAAAGTTGATAAAACTTTTTGCTCTCCACTCAATGCCTGAAAAAATAAATTCTACATTTAATTTTTCAAATTCATTTTTTACTTTGTAAAAATCTTCTTTTTTGCAGATTATTTCACTAATCTTTTCATTGAAAGTACAATCTATAGATCCTGATTTGATTGCAGTTTCTAGAATGCTTTCCTCAGATAATTCATTTATTTTGATATGAATAACGCCGTAATTTAAAAATAAATGAGAAGTGGATCCATTTTCACCTAAAGAGCCTCCGAATTTTTGCAAAATTGTTCTTATTTTTGAAGCAGTTCTATTTTTATTATCTGTTAAAGTTTCAATTATTAGAGCAACATTAAATGGTCCATAACCCTCGTATCTTAAATTTTCATAATTTTGTTCTAAGTCAAACTCAGATTTTTTAATCGCTCTTGATATATTATCTTTTGGCATATTTGATTGACGCGCGATTTGAATTGCCGATCTAAGTCTAGGATTTGAGTCTGGATCTTTTGCACCAAGTTTTGCAGCAACGGTTATCTCTCTAGACAATTTTGAAAATAATTTTGATCTTAGTTTATCTTGTCTATCTTTTTTATGTTTAATTCCAGCCCAATGAGAATGTCCAGCCATTTTTTAGATTAATTCTCCTCCCTTAATAAATCTTTTTACTTTTTTTGCTAAACCTGTTTTTTCGCAGGCTTCTACAATTATTCCTGACAAGGTTGCCTCCCCCTCGGCTGGAAAGTGTCCTATTGCATCTTTATGTTTTAGAAATTTTTTTATTGAATTTTCTTTATTCATACCTATTACTGAATTATAATCACCACACATGCCTAAATCGGTCTGATAAGCTGTTCCCCTCTTTAATATTCTTGTATCAGCAGTCGGAACATGTGTATGTGTTCCTATAATACAAGTTGCTTCACCGTCATAAAAATGACCTAACGCCATTTTTTCGCTTGTTATCTCCGCATGAATATCAATAATTAGAAAGTCTATATTCTTTTTAAGCTGTAATTTTTTTTTAAACTCTAAAGCATGCTCAAACATATTTTCTGAATTTTTCATAAAAACATTTCCTATTAAGTTAACAACAGCAACTTTTAAATCTCTATTTTTTACTTTAAAAATGCCAAAACCATTACCAGGTGTTCCTTTAATAAAATTTGATGGTCTTAGTAATTTATTTTCTTTATCTATAAAAGCTGCAATTTCTTTTTTATCCCAAATATGATTTCCTGAAGTAATTACATCTACACCTTCGTTAAATAATTCAATAGAAATTTTTTCTGTTATCCCTTTACCATCTTCTGCTGCGTTTTCGCCATTAACAATTGTAAAATCAATTTGAAATTTTTTAATTAATTTTTTCAAATTTTTATTAATAGCTTTTCTACCAGCATTACCGACGATATCTCCTAAAATTAGAATATTCATAATTTACTTTTCAAAACCTTTTTCTGTTAATATTTGATTAAGCTTAATATCAAAATTTGAGATTGGGAGTTTATTGTATTTTTGAAAAGAAAAGGCAACTCCAATAGTAAAAATATTTTGATATTTTTTTAAATATCTATCATAATACCCCTTCCCATAACCCAATCTATAAAAATCTTTGTCAAAAGCTAATAGTGGAATCATCATTAATTGAGGCACATATTCTTTAGATGAAGTAGGTTCAAGCAATCCAAAATTATTTACCCCTAAAGGGTCGTTTTTTTTCCAGCGATAAAATTTCATTTCATTTTTACCATTTATTTTTGGCAATAAGTAAGTAATATTTTCTCTTTTATTGTTGCTTATAAAGATTTTCAATATATTCACCTCATAATTTGATGGATAATAAATCGCTAGATTAATTTTTGTTTTTTTCTTTAAAATTGGAATTAATGGTTTGAAAAAATTATTACTTATATCAAAGTATTTGTTTTTCCTTAATTTAAAAAATTTTTTTCTAAGAATTTTTTTTGATTGCATTTACTGAATTTTAGAAATTGTTTCAGTATTTTGAATTATTTTTTCAAGCGATTTTGTTGTTCTATCAATCATTGTTTCATATTGATATTTATGCTCGTCAGAAGATCTTTTAAATTTATCAATTTCATTGTTTAAATTTTTTATTTCTTGATCTTTTTTATCCTTGTATTGAATGGCTAATTTTTTCAATTCTTTGAATTTTTCAGAAAGATCATCCATCCTTAATTTTTGTTTTCCTACTCTTTCTCTTAAATCAAAATAATCATCAATTAGTTTTATTGTAGTTATAAGTAAAAGTTTATTTTCCCCTATGTTTCCTAGCTTGTCTTTAAGCTCGTTATATTTTTTATCAAGAAAGACAGTTAGTTTCTTAAGAGACTCTTCTTGACCATCATCACAGGATAGCAAGTAGTCTTTTCCATTAAATTTAATATTTACATTTGCCATTTATCAATTTCCTTTACGAGATCCTCTGTATCTTGAGTTAATTCTTCTATATCTTGATTAAACTTATCTTCAATTTCAGACTTGCTCTTAAGTTCCTTTTGCATTTTTAATATTTTTTCCTTTAAATACTTATGCTCCCTCATTAATTCCTCGTTTTTTTTTTCTATCTCACTTTTTTCCTTATACAACTCATCTCTCTCTTTATGGATTTTCTCTTTATTGTCTGAGGAGTGTGAATAACTTGATGTTAAAACACTCAGTTTTTCTATCAACCCTATTAAATTTTTTTCTTTTTTTTCCAAGTTGTTCATTAAAAAATTATATCATAATATTGATATAGTTACTTTAAGTCTATATAGGTTATTTTAAAGTGAATACAAAACTCAGTCGATTATCAAATGCAATTAGATTTTTGTCCATTGACGCTGTTCAAAAAGCTAATTCCGGTCATCCTGGCATGCCAATGGGTATGGCAGACGTTGCCACCGTATTATTTAAATACCACCTGAGGTTTAATCCTAAAAATCCGAGCTGGATCAATAGAGACCGATTTATTTTATCTGCAGGTCACGGTTCTATGTTGTTATACTCATTGCTTTATTTAACTGGATACGAAAGTGTTTTACTTGAAGATATTAAAAATTTTAGACAGATTAATTCTATTTGTGCGGGTCACCCCGAGTTCAGAATTAATTCTGGAATAGAGACGACTACTGGCCCCCTCGGTCAAGGTTTAGGAAATTCGGTAGGTATGGCTATTTCGGAAGAGATTTATAAAAAAAAATTAGGTTCCAAAATCATAGATCATAAAACATATGTTATAGCAAGTGACGGTGATTTAATGGAGGGAATTAGTCATGAGTCAATGAGTTTAGCAGGACATTTAAAATTAAAAAATTTGATAGTTTTTTTTGATAACAATAAAATTTCAATTGATGGTTCTACCTCTCTGAGTGTTTCTGATAATTATAAAAAAAGATTTGAGGCTTATGGTTGGAATTTCATTGAAATTAATGGACATAATGAAAAACAAATTAATTCGGCCATAAATAAAGCAAAAAAATCAAAAAAACCTACTCTAATTTCCTGTAAAACCATAATTGGTTTTGGTTCACCGAATAAATCGGGAAAGGCATCATCTCATGGCGCGCCACTTGGTGAAGAAGAAATCAAACTTGTAAGAAAAAAGCTAAAGTGGAATTACGAACCTTTTTTAATTCCAGGGGATATATTAGAAGAGTGGAGAGAAATCGGTGCTAAGGGAGAAAATTTTGAGAAAGAATGGTTAAAGTTACTAAATAATTCTAATAAAAAAACTAAAGATAATTTTAATAATTTGAATAATAAATTATATTTTGAAAAAATTAATAAACTTATAGTCGAAAAAAAGTTAGAATATTTTAAAGAAAAACCTAGTCTAGCAACTAGACAATGTTCAATGAATGTTATTGGGAGTATCAAAGAGATTTTTAATGAACTAATCGGTGGATCAGCTGACCTTAGTGGATCAAATAACACAAAAACAAATAAATCAGTTGTAATAAATTCAAAGAATTTTGGAGGAAATTACATTCACTATGGCGTGAGAGAACACGCTATGGCAGCTATTATGAATGGAATATCTTTATATCACAATTTAATTCCATATGGTGGCACTTTTTTAATATTTTCAGACTATTGCAAACCTTCAATTAGGTTATCAGCATTGATGAATTTAAAGGTTATTTATATATTTTCTCACGACTCTATTGGTCTTGGTGAAGACGGACCTACACATCAACCTGTTGAACAACTAACTGGTTTAAGATCAATTCCGAATTTTAAAGTATTTAGACCTTCAGATATAAATGAAACTCTTGAGTGCTGGGAGGTGGCAATTTCAAGTGATGGGCCTAGCGCAATAATTCTTTCAAGACAAAAAGTTCCTTATGTATCTCAAAATGTGTCAGAAAAAAACAAATGTTCTTTTGGAGCTTATGAGTTAAATATTACTTCACACGATAACAAGGTAACTCTTTTGGCGTCTGGTACAGAGGTTTCTTTGGCTTTAGAGGTTCAAAATTTATTAGGAGAATTAAATATTAATTCTAAAGTAATTTCTGTTCCCTGCCAGGAATTGTTTGATAAACAAACTGAGGAATATAAATCAAAAATTATTGATAAACATTCATTAATTGTTTCAATAGAAGCTGGGAGTGTTAGCAGTTGGTATAAATATTTGAGAGACGAAGATGTGGCAATTGGAATAGATAAGTTTGGAAAAAGTGCACCCTATAAAGAATTATTTTCTGATTTTAATTTAACAAGCAATAAGATTGTGTCATTAATACAAAAAAAACTTAGAAAATAACCTGTCTGATGTCTAATCTTAAATTTTTTTCTGATAAATTATCAGTCATAGATAAAAGGGTTATTCTAAGATTAGATTTAAATGTACCAATAAAAAATTCTATAATTCAAGACGAAACAAGAATTAAAACAGTCTGTCCTTTTTTAGAAAAATTATTAAAATTAAAAGCTAAAATAATTTTAATCTCTCATTTGGGTAGGCCAAAAGGTAAATTTGATGCTAGCTTATCTCTTAAACCAATTTATGAATATCTTAAGAATGAGTATAAATTTAAAATTAAATTTTATAACAAAAAGATTGATAACGACACAATTAAAGAATCTAATAATTTATCTTCCGGTGAAATATTATTTTTAGAAAACATACGTTTTTTTAAAGAGGAAGAAAATGATGATGAAAATTTCGCAAAGAAATTATCTAAGCTTGGTGATATATTTATCAATGAAGCTTTTTCATGCTCACATAGAAAACAGGCTTCATTACATAAAATCACGAAATTTATTGATAGCTATGGCGGACCACTTTTAAAAAAAGAGGTTAAATCAATTAATTTAATTTTAAAAAATGAAGAAAAGCCAATTACTTGCATTATCGGCGGATCAAAAGTATCAACAAAAATAAGTGTAATTTTAAATTTAATTAAAAAAATAGATAACCTAATTATAGTTGGCGCCATGGCCAATAATTTTTTGAAATTTGATGGAATAAACATTGGAAATTCATTAATTGAAGAAGATTCAGGTAAGCACATTAAAAAAATTTATAAATTAGCTAGTGAATATAATTGTAAAATTTATAAACCAATAGATTGTAATACCTCCGAAGAATTGAATGGAGCCTCGACCTACAAAGAATTAGTTAAATTAAACTCGAAAGATATTATTTTGGATATTGGCAAAAAAACTGTGAAGTTAATCAGCGAAGTAATATTTTCCTCAAAAACAGTTTTTTGGAACGGGCCTGCAGGATTTTTTGAAAATAAAAATTTTTCTTACGGAACTATTTCAATTGCAAAAAATATAGCAGAGACAACTAGTTCTGGATCATTAATATCAATTGTGGGTGGAGGTGACACTATATCATCTATTAAAAAAACTGATTTTATAAATAGTTTTACACATTTATCAACAGCTGGGGGAGCCTTTTTAGAATCTCTTGAAGGAAAAGAGCTGGCTGCTATAAAAGTATTAAAAAAAAATAATTTATGAATATTGATGAAATAGCAAAAAAAATGGTGTCAAAGGGTAGAGGTATATTAGCTGCCGACGAAAGCACTGGCACGATGGATAAAAGATTAAAGAGCGTAAATATTGAAAGTAGTGTTGAAAATAGATTAAATTTTAGAGAAACTTTGTTTTCATCTAAATCAATGCGGGAAAATATTAGTGGCGTTATACTTTTTGATGAAACTATAAGACAAAGAGCAAGTAATGGTGAATCGATTCCAGAATTAATTACTAAAAACGGCTCAATACCTGGAATAAAAGTTGACAAAGGTGGAAAATTTCTGGCTGGCTCAAACAATGAAAAAATTACAGAGGGATTAGATGGTCTTAGAGAAAGAATGGATGAGTATTATAAAATTGGAGCAAGGTTTGCAAAATGGAGAGCAATAATCTCTATTTCAAAAAACAATCCAAGCATGCAATGTATTAAAAGTAATGCTCATGCACTGGCAAGATATGCCGCCATTGTCCAAGAAGCAAATATGGTTCCAATAGTTGAACCTGAAGTTTTGATGGATGGAGATCACACAATAGATAAATGTCTTGATGTTACAAGTAGAGTTTTACAAGAGTGTTATAAGGAGCTTGAAATTCACAAGATTAATCTTAAAGGCACTGTATTAAAACCTAACATGATACTTCCTGGCAAAGATTGCAGAGAAATTGCAAGCAAAGAGGAAATAGCTAAGAAAACTCTTGAATGTTTAAAAAAAAATGTTCCAAGTGAAGTTCCAGGTATAGCATTTTTATCAGGTGGACAAAGTGAAATTGAGGCAACTCAAAATTTAAATGAAATAAACAAAATTAATGATAGCTCATTCAATTTTACATTTTCATATGGTAGGGCTCTTCAACAATCGGCTTTAAAAACTTGGGCAAAATCAATGAAAAATCTTAGCAAAGTTCAAGAAGTATTTGATCATAGGGCCAAAATGAACAGCCTGTCTTCAAAAGGAAGTTGGTCGGAAGATTTAGAAAAAAAAATAGCCTGAAAAGATTGAAAAAGTTTATATATTTAATATCCCCTAATAAAATCTATAAATCATTTTATAAAGATTTAGATCAAGCTTTTAGTACAAAAAAAGTAAAGTATTTTCAAATAAGGTTTAAGAAGAAAGATAAAAAATCAATTATCAAAATTGCAAAAAATGTAAAGTCAATAGCTTTACGTCACAAAGTAAAGTTAATTATAAACGATAGTGTAACAATAACAAAAATTGTGAAAGCTGATGGCTGCCACATTGGCCAATCAGATGGAAACATTTTAAAAGCTAGAAAAGAATTAAAAAATAAAATACTAGGATCTACCTGTCATAACTCAAGAATGCTAATAAATAAGGCTATTAAAAATAATGTTGATTATATAGCTTTAGGATCATTTTATAAATCAAAATTAAAACCCAGAGCAATTAAGGCAGACTTGAAAAATTTAATTTGGGCTAGAAAAATTACAAAAAAACCTATTATAGCAATTGGTGGAATTAATCATAAAAATTACAAAAAACTAATTAAATCTGGAGCAAATTATATTGCTTTATCCTCTTTTATTTGGAATAACAAGAAACTTAAACCGTGGAGTGCAATTAAAAAATTTAACTAATGAAAATAAATGCAAATGAAATTAAGCCTGGAATGATAATAGAGCATAAAAATGATTATTGGAACGTTTTAAAGACCCAACACGTAAAACCTGGAAAAGGTGGAGCATTCAATCAGGTTGAACTTAAGAGTTTAATAAAAGGTACAAAATTAAATGAGAGATTTAGATCTAGTGAGACAGTAGAAAAAGCTGAATTAAACGAAAAAAAGTTTAATTTTTTGTATGCTGATGAGGAAAATTGTTATTTTATGGAAAGTAAAAATTTTGAACAAATCTCTTTAACTAAAAAATTAATTCAGGAAAAACATAAGTTTTTGAAGGAAAATTTAGAGGTAACCATATGTTTTATGGACGAAAAACCTTTATCAGTTGAGTTGCCGAAAAATTTAGAATGTATTATTGAGACAACTGAAGCCGTAGTTAAAGGTCAGACTGCTGCATCCTCTTATAAACCTGCAAAGTTAGAAAATGGTGTTAGCATTATGGTGCCACCCTTCATTGAACCTGGTGAAAAAATAATAATAGATACACGAAATCTAGAATACGTAAAAAAAGTTAATTAAATGAGAATTTCATCTCCTCACATGAATATAATTTACAAGGCTTGCACGAAAGCATCAAAATCTTTGATAAGAGATTTTGGTGAAATTGAAAATTTGCAAGTTTCATCTAAAGGCCCTGGAGACTTTGTTAGCTCAGCTGACAAAAGGACAGAGAAGATTATAATTGAAGAATTGCTCAAAGCACATTCTGATTATTGTGTAATTACTGAAGAATCTGGAATTTTAAACAATGAAAATAAAGAAAGAAAATGGATAGTAGATCCTATAGATGGCACTATGAATTTTTTAAACGGTATACCCCATTTTGCAATGTCTGTTGCTTATGAAGAAAAAAAGGAGATAGTTTGTGGTATGGTTTTTAACCCAATTACTAAAGAAATTTTTTTTGCTGAAAAAGGAAATGGGGCTTTTTTAAATAATACAAGAATAAGGGTATCAAAAAAAAAATTCTTTAAAGATTCTCTAATCGCAACAGGTGGTCCAAAAAAAAATAGTAAAATTAAAAATTTAATATTTGATGAGTATATTAAAATCTCAAATATTTTAGATACTAGTATTAGAAAGTATGGATCTGCAGCTTTGGATCTAACTAGTGTAGCTTCTGGAAGATTAGATGGTTATTGGCAGAGAGAATTAAATTATTGGGATGTTGCAGCAGGAATTGTTATTCTTAGAGAGGCAGGGGGATATTGTAATTTTTTTGAGGAGGGTAAACAAAATCCTTTAAAATGTAATATAATTGCATCTAACTCATTAATTCATAAAGAATTTGAGAGCCAAATTTTAAAAAAAAATATTGAGTAAGATTTATTATTAATATAGAAATCCCTTTATGAAAAAAAAAATACATCCAAATTATCATAAAATTAAAGTTCAGATGACTGATGGTACTGAGTTTGAAACTAGATCTACTTGGGGAAAAGAAAACGATACGCTTAAACTCGATATCGATCCAAAATCTCATTCAGCTTGGACAGGTGGAGCTCAAAAAATTTTAGATAAAGGAAGGGTGAGTAAGTATAATAAAAAATTCAGCAACCTAAGAAATAAAAAATAATCAATGACTGAAACACCATTTATGCCAAAAGCTACTGCGGTTTGGCTTGTAGAAAACACAACTCTTACTTTTAAACAGATTGCAGACTTTTGCGATCTTCATGAGTTGGAGGTTAAAGGAATAGCTGATGGTGATGTTGCAAGAGGGATTAAGGCTTATAATCCAATTTTAGCAGGTCAGCTTTCGAGAGAAGAAATTGATAATTGTTCTAATGACCCAAATAAAAAGCTAAATTTAATAAAAAAAATAAATCAAGTTGAGATTAAAGAAAGAAAAAAACCAAAATACACTCCCTTATCAAAGAGACAAGATAGACCTGATGCCTGTTTATGGTTATGTAAAAACGCTCCAGAGCTTAATGATGGACAAATTTCAAAATTAGTGAATAGCACAAAAAATACAGTTTCTTTAATTAGAAAGAAAAGTTATTGGAATTTCTCTAACTTAAAACCAAGGGATCCCGTCATACTAGGTTTGTGTACTCAGGACACTTTTCAAAAAGCTTTGGAAAAAGCTAAGAGACGAATAGAGAGAGAAAAGAAAGCTAAGATAAGGGAAGAAAAAAAAATTGCTAAAGAAATGGCTTAAAAACTAACATATCTAATTTTTTTCAATATTTAAAAATCTAGACAAGTGTAAGCTTAAATGATAATTAGCTAAATCTCAACAGGAGGAATTTATTAAAATAGAAGTTAAGGATAATAACGTAGAACAAGCTATAAGAGTTTTAAAAAGGAAACTTCAGAAGGAAGGTTTTTTTAAAATCATGAAAATGAAAAGTAATTATGAAAAGCCTTCTGAGAAAAAAAAGAGAATAAAAACAGAGAATATTAAAAGAGCTAAAAAACTTCAAAGACTGAGAAATAGAATTTAATTAAAAAAATTAAGGGAGAAATTTATGCCAACAGGCAAGGTGAAGTGGTTTGATTCAAAAAAAGGTTACGGATTTATTACTGATGAAAAAAGCAAGAAAGATATTTTTTTGCACATTTCATCCTTACAGAAATCAAAGCTAAGGGTTTTAAAAGAAGATCAAAAATTAGAATTTGACGTTAAAGAACAAGAGGATAAGCTTCAGGCAATTAATATTAAAAAAGCTTAATAACGCGGGGTGGAGCAGCCTGGTAGCTCGCAAGGCTCATAACCTTGAGGTCGGCGGTTCAAATCCGCCCCCCGCAACCAAAAATAATTTAAATTTTAAATTTAGATTTCTTACTATCGCTTAAAAAACCTTTAACCGTATCGATGGTCATAGATGTAGAACTTTTTCCAAAGTTTTTTATTTTAAAAATAATTGCAGGTGGCATTGTAATAATATTACATCCAATTTGTTTTGCTTGTAAATAATTATAAGCTTCTCTAGTACTAGCCCAAAGAATTTGAACATTCTTATATTTCTTACTTAATGAAATACTTTTTTTCAATATTGGTAGCGGATCAACGCCCTTATCTGACATTCTCCCGGCAAATATAGAAATTATTGATTTTGATTTTTTATTTAAACAATTAAGTATTTTTTTTGTTTGATTTACTGAGTATACAGCTGTAATATTTAGTTTAATTTTATCTTTACTTAACTTTTTTATAACTGATCCCATAAATTTACCTCTTGAGTTAACAACTGGAATTTTAACATAAACATTCCTGCCCCACTTATTAATCTTATAAGCTTGCTCAAGCATTTCCCTTGGATTATCTGCAAAAACTTCAAAAGAAATGGGTTTTTTTTTACAAGTTTTTAGTATTTTTAAAGAGTAATTTTTATAGTTTTTTGCTCCTGCAAGTCTCATTAAACTTGGATTTGTCGTAAAACCATTAACACTTGAATTTTTATTCAATAATTTAATTATTCTATAATCTGCGCTATCACAAAAAATTTTTGTTTTCATTAATCTAAATTTTTCACTATATCTTCAGTCATTTTTTTAGCATCTGCAAATAACATTAAAGTATTATCTTTATAGAATAATTCATTATCTACACCTGCGTACCCAGGTGAAAGACTTCTCTTAACAAACAAAACCGACTTACACTTTTCAACATCTAAAACTGGCATTCCAAATATTGGACTTTTAGGATCTGTTTTTGCAACTGGATTAGTAACGTCATTAGCACCTATTACAAATGCAACATCAGAATTTGCAAAATCGTTATTGATATCTTCTAATTCAAATACTTCGTCATAAGGCACATTAGCTTCAGCCAGTAAAACATTCATATGTCCGGGCATTCTCCCTGCAACTGGATGGATAGCATAAGAAACCTTAATATCATTCTTTTTAAGCTTATCCACCATTTCTCTTAAAGCGTGTTGTGCTTGAGCCACTGCCATACCATAACCAGGAACAATTATAACTGATGAAGCATTTTTCATTAAAAACGCAGCATCCTCAGCGTTTCCACTTTTAACAGGTTTTTTATCTTTCTGTTCACTTACTTTTGCGCTTGCACTATCTCCGCCAAAGCCTCCTAATATTACACTAAAAAAGCTTCTGTTCATACTTTTACACATTATATAAGATAAAATTGCACCAGATGAACCTACAAGTGCACCTGTAATAATTAATGCAGTGTTTTCTAATGTAAAACCAATTCCTGCCGCTGCCCAGCCTGAGTAAGAATTTAACATTGAAATAACAACAGGCATGTCAGCTCCACCTATAGGAATTATCAGTAAGACTCCAACTAGAAATGAAATAGCTATAAGAGTCCAAAAGAGATTGCTTGTTTGAGATTTACAAAGTAAATAAACTAATACAAAAATTGAAATACCAAGAAACAGATTTAAAAAATGTTGACCTTTAAATGTAATAGGGGATCCTGACATTATACCCCTAAGTTTTAAAAAAGCTATAATCGAGCCAGAGAAAGTGATGGCTCCTACTGCTGCACCAATTGACATTTCAATTAAACTAGCAATATTAATATTTCCGATTGAACCAAGATTAAATGCTGTTGGATTTAAAAACGCCGCAATTGCTACAAATACCGCTGCTAAACCTACTAAACTATGAAACCCTGCCACAAGCTCAGGCATAGCAGTCATGGGTATTTTAAATGCAATATAGGCTCCGATAGCTCCACCAATAAGTAAGAAAAGTAATACTAAAACAAATGCATTGGAGAAGTTACCAATTGATAGAAATGTTACTATCACAGCTATAAACATACCTGCTATACCAAAAAAATTTCCTTGCCTTGAGGTCTCTGGAGAAGATAGACCTCTTAAAGCAAGAATAAAAAGTATTCCAGAAATTAAGTAAAAAGTGGCTGACAAATTTGCTGAGATCATTTATTTTTCTTCTTCTTTTTGTACATTTGCAGCATTCTTTGAGTAACAAGAAAACCTCCAAAAATATTTACTGATGCTAGAATTATTGCAAGAAATCCAAAAATGCTGGAAATGTTAAACAATTCAATTGTACCGCCAGCAAGAGCAGCGATAATTGCACCTACAATTATAACTGATGAAATTGCATTAGTAACTGACATTAAAGGAGTGTGCAAGGATGGTGTAACACTCCAAACTACATAATATCCTACAAAAATTGATAATATAAATATGCTTAATCTAAAAATGAATGGATCTATTTCCATTATTTGATCTCCTTAATTAATGTTTTGTTAATAATTTCATCTTCCATATTTATATTGAAATCCTTTTTATCTCTACTGTATAAATTTCTTATAAAACTGAACAAATTTTTAGCGTATAGACTCGAGGCTGTAATTGGCAGCTTATTCATTAAGTTTTCTACTCCAATAACTTTTATTCCATTTACAATGTTTATTTTTCCAATTTCTGAAAAAGCTGAATTTCCACCTTGTTCAACAGCTAGATCATAAATAATGGATCCAGGTCTCATTAGCTTGACTAAATCCTCACTTAAAATTCTTGGTGCGGGTTTACCAGGTATTAAAGCAGTGCAAATAACAATATCGTTTTTTTTGAGAGCGTCTTTCATTAATTCTGATTGTTTTTTTTATATTCATCACTTGTTTCTTTTGCATAACCTCCTTTAGTCTCTAGATCACCTTTGTCTTCAACGGTCAAAAATTTTCCACCTAAACTTTCAACTTGTTCTTTTGAGGCTAATCTTACATCAGTGGCTGATACAACAGCTCCAAGTCTTTTTGCTGTTGCAATTGCTTGTAAACCTGCAACTCCTGCACCAATGACAAGAATTTTTGCAGCAGGCACTGTACCAGCTGCTGTCATCATCATGGGAATTGCCTTTTCAAATTCATAAATTGAGTCAACAACAGATCTATATCCAGCTAAATTTGACTGAGAAGATAGGACATCCATTGATTGAGCTCTAGTTATTCTTGGTAGGAATTCTAAAGAAAAAATATTAATCTTTTTTTGTAAAATGGATTTTAGCCTTTCTTTATTTTTATTTGGATTTAACATTCCTACTACAATTGAATTAGTTTTTAAAAGATTAATTTCTTCTTCACTAGGGCAATTCACTTTTAACAATAAATTACATGTTGATAATACTTCAGATGAATCTTTTTTTATCTCAACGCCAATTTTTTTATAGTCATCATCCTTTAAACCAAGATGCTCAGCATAGTTTTTTTCAATAATAACTTTTAGTCCTAGACCCAAGATATTCTTCGCTGACTCTGGAGTGAGAGAAACTCTTTTTTCTGAAGTCAAATTTTCTTTGATTGAACCAATTATCATCTGTAAGTATTTTGATTAGAGTAATGTTAAGGCTAAAATTACTAGGATTGCAATCACGATAGCCGAACCCCAAAAAACAAAGGTGGTAAATCCTTTCCAGGTTTTTTTATGATCTGAATTATCCATTTTAACCTTGCCTTGCTTTATACCTTGGATTTTTTTTATTAATAACGTAAACCTTCCCTCTCCTACGAACTAGTTTAGAGTTAAGGTCTCGTTTTTTTAAAGATTTTAAAGAACTGGCAATTTTCATAATTTTTTTAGCCTGGCAACGACCTACTCTCCCGTATCTTAAGATAAAGTACCATTGGCGCTGAAGAACTTAACTTCCGAGTTCGGAATGGGATCGGGTGTGACTTCTTCGCAATAATCACCAGGCAGCTTTTTATAGTATTTTTCAATCATATTGTAAACAATTAAAAACTCGTTGAAACTTATTGATTTATGGTGGGCGAGATAAGAATTGAACTTATGACCTCTACGATGTCAACGTAGCGTTCTACCACTGAACTACTCGCCCAAAATTTAAATTCTTAAATATTTTTTCGGCAAAAGAAAGAATATCAAAATCTTTATTTTTTTAAAATATAAAGGTGGGGAAAAAATTTTTTTTAAAGCTTTTAAATATTGTGACATGAAAATATAAAATTTAATCTCTTTATAATTAAGATTGTTTACAAAATTAGCTAACTGATTTTTCTTAAATTGAGACTCATTTTCTTGAAACCAATTTTTGAGCTCTTCAATATAAGTACTAAATTTTTTAATTGATAAATTTTCATTATGCAATCTATACGTCGCTAAAGGTTCTTGTATGCTAGAAAACTTATAATATTTACTTACTTTTAAAAATAAATCGAAATCCCCAATTATGTCATATTTATCATTGAATTTTAGACTATTCTTTTCAAAAATTTCTTTCTTTATAAGCACCGTTAATATACCAACGCAAAAAGTGTCTAACAAGTTTTCCTCTATACTACCTTCCGGCAAATTATCTTTATAAGCTATTTTTTTTCGTTCATTTTCTAAAATATAATAATTACTGTAACAAACAGAACTGTTATTCTTTTTTATATTATCAACCTGAATAGTCAATTTTTCTTTTTTCCAAAGATCGTCGCAATCTAGGAAAGCAATATACCTGCCTTTACATTTTTTAATTGCTAAATTTCGAGCTTTATACAATTTTAATGTTTGTCCAGAATGAAAATATTTTAATCTATTGTCTTTAAATTCTGAAAAAATTATTTTACTCTTGTCACTAGAATTATTGTCATAAAAAACCAATTCCCAATTTGTATATGTTTGGTCCAATATACTTTGGATAGAATTTTTTAAATATTTATCTCCATTGTGGCAATTCATTATAATACTTATCAGTGGTGCATCGGGCATTTTATCCTTAAAAGTTAAACTTATTTTTCTTATAAATTTTTTGAAGTTCTTCTCTATCTCTTTTTACGTCCATACATTTCCAAAAACCGTCGTGTCTGAATGCAACAAGCTGTCTTTTTTTTACCATCGTCTCAAGTGGTTTTTTCTCAAGTATATCTTGATCTCCTTTAATAGAGCTAAAAAAAATTTTATTTGCTACGAAAAAACCTCCATTTATCCAACCGTTAGTAACTTGAGGCTTCTCTTTAAATGATATAACTTTTTTATTTTTTAAAATAATTTCGCCAAATCTCGCTGGAGGTCTGACTGCTGTCACAGTAATTATTTTCTTGTTACTTATATGAAAATTTAAAAGTTTTTTAAGATTTACACTTGAAATTCCATCTCCATAGGTAAACATAAAATTTTCATTTTTATTTATAAATTTGGAAACTCTTTTTAACCTGCCGCCAGTTAACGTTTTTAAACCTGTATCTAAAATAGTTACCTTACAAGCTTTACCGAAAATTTTGGAATTAAATTGAGTTCCACTTTTAATATAATTTTTAAAGTATTTTTTGATTACTTTACTTTTGTAACCGGTTGCTAAATAAAAATTGTTAAAACCATAGCTCAAATAATGTTGCATTATATGAATTAAAATTGGAAATTTTCCGATTTTAACCATAGGTTTCGGTACAGTTTTGGTGTACTCCGATAGCCTTGTTCCCAAACCACCCGCTAAAATAACTACTTTCATATGAGATCTTTCTTATAAAAATTTATTGTTTTAGTTATCCCATTATTAAAACTGATTCTAGGATACCATTTTAATTTTTTTTTTGCCTTTTTTATCGATGGGTAGGTTATCTTATTTTCTTCTTTTCTAAGTTTTATCTGACCAAATTGCGGTTTACCTCCTTTTAATACATTGCAAATATAATTAATAACTTTTTTAATATTTTGAGGCTTTCCATAACCAATATTAAAAATTTCATACTTTTTTACTTTATATTTTAATGATTTGACTATCGCTTTAATAAAATCATCTATATAGAGAAAATCTCTATATTGTTTACCATTAGAACAAGGAAAGTAATTTTTTTTTAAACTTGCGTTTATGACAATTGGAATAAAACGATTGAAGTCTTGAAAGGGACCAAAAACTTGATAAGGTCTTAAAATAATTACTTTATAACTTAAATTGTTTTTTTTTTTAATTAATTCTATTGTTGCGTCAGATTTTGATTTTGCGTAATTAGATAATGGTTTATTTGGCAAATTTTCAGTATGAGGCGATCTAAATTTACCATATTCCAATGAACTCCCTATTTGAATGAATTTTTTAAGTTTCGAATTTTGAAATATGTTCGATAAATTTCTGGCTCCATTAAAATGGCTTTCTCTTGTCTCCACCTTCTTTATATGCTCCACCTCACCCCCAAAATTAATTAAATATTTTGCATCTAAATGTTGAGAAAGTTTTTTTTTTAACAATTCTTTTTTTCTTATATCTACGTGTAAATAAGTAACTTTTGACAATTTTCTAATTTTTTTTGGTTTTTTTCTTGAAACACTTATCACTTTCCAATTTTTTTTCCTCAAAAAATATCTTGCTAAATGAAATCCCAAAAAACCTGTTCCACCTATTATAATTATCTTCTTCATATTAATTTAAATCTTTTGTTGATGGGCTATCTTTTATCCAATTATAATTTTTTAGTGGTTTTTTCCAATTTTCCCCGTAAATATATTTTAAATAATCACGATAATTTTTTGGGACTTTTATATTCAATCTATGAAATTTCAAAACTTTAAAATTTAATAGAAGATTTAGTGGTTGCGTATATCCAATAGATTTATAAAAATAACCTCTTTTAATTAAATACATTTTAATACCTTTGAATATAAAGTTTAAAAAAAACAAAGATCTTATTAAAATCTTAAATTTTCCACGATATTTTTTTCCGACACTAAAAGCTTCTATAAGTTTAAAAAATAAATTTTTCGGGACAAACCAATTTATGAATGCTAGATTTTGATTATTAATTTTCTTTTTTCTATAAAAGTTTATATCAACTTCTCTCCCGCCAGGTTTTATAAATGTAAGAAGATCATCTTCAATTAAATATTTTTCTTTTAAAACGAATTTTTTGTTTAACATAATTTTTTTTATTCTATCTTTTAAATTATCACTGTTCCAAACTGCAATATCAATATCATGATCCCACGGAATTAATTGATTGTCTCTAATAATTCCAAGAAGTGTGCCATGACATATCCAATACCTAATTTTGTTTTGATTTAAAATTTTTATAGATAAAGCGAAATTTTTGTCTACTTTTTTTTTGCTATTATTCTTAAAACCCATGGATTTTCTTTTTTATATTTTGCAAAATTGATACCTTGTTTAAAATACACAATAGTGAATACCTTTTTAAGTTTTTTTTTTATAACTTTTGGATCAATAAATCTTCTGTAGTGAGAGCTGATATATTCATGTTTACCAACTTTTTTTCCAACACCATATAAATTATCTTTTAAAGTTCTCGTTTCTATAAATAAATTAACTAAATTGTTTTGTTTTTGGAGAGATTTGAATAATTTATCCTCATCTTTATAGTTTATAGAGTGGAGTGTAAATCGTGAATAAACTGAAAAGTTCTTGTTTATTTTCTTATTAAAAAAAGTGCAAAAGTTTTTATTTATAAACTTATCTTTAATTTTTTTATATCTTTTTTTATTTTTTGAAATAACTGCTTTAGATCTATCTATTCCATAACAATTGTATTTTTTTTATTAAAAAAAAGTGTATCTCTAGCATTTCCACATCCGATATCATAAATAATATTATTTTTGTTTTTGTTTCTAATAGAGATAAATTTTGAAAAATTAGAATTCTTATTTGTTAAACCTTTTTTTTTGTAAAAAAAGTCCCAGTATTTTGAAGATTTCATTTAAAAATTAATTTGTTCCAGGTATTAAGTTTAAAATCTCTTTGATGCTTAATAGTTTTTTATCCACTTCTTTAGATCTAGAATTTGCTAATATATTTTCAGCTACCTCTTTCATAGCTGGATAAGCTGCTCTCAATAAATGGTTGGCATAAATGACAATATTAAATCCATTTTCATAAAGTTCTCTCTCTTTTACTTGATTGTAGCTAGATGGGACTGATATGAGAGGTATATCTTTATAGTTTTTTCTAAAAACTTTTGAAAAATTAAATATTTCTTTAGGGTTTTTTGATTTACTGTGTATCATTATTCCATCAGCCCCAGCATCTATATAAGAATGCGCTCTTTTAATTGCATCGTTTAATTTTTTTCCGAGGATAAAACTTTCAATTCTAGCTATTATCATGAAATCATTACTTAATTGAGCTTTTTTTCCAGTGGAGATTTTTTCAGAAAAAGTTTTTATATCTTCTTGTATTTGACTTTTTGTGTTTGTTAATAAAGAATTTTTTTTAAGTCCCTTTTTATCTTCTATAATAATTGAAGATACACCAAGCCTTTCCATAGTTTTTATTTTTGACTCGAAGTGTTCAATTTTTCCGCCAGTGTCGCCGTCAAATATTAAAGGTTTTGATGTCACATCAAAAATTTGATCAACACCTTTTAATCTCATAGAAATATCTAATGACTCGTTATCTGGTTTTCCCATCATGGTTGAGTCGGTCAAAGAACTAGACCAAAAGCCATCAAAGCTTAGTCTCTTTCCATTTTTCTCCAAGTGTGTGTTCTCTGCTATTATTGCTGAAATAGGATTGTGTGCCTCTATTATCCTAGTTATTTTTTTAGACTCTAATAATCTTCGCAAAAGACCTCTTCTTAAATCTGGAGTTGAAGATATTTTATTTTGATTGTTTATAAGCGCTGCCGAAGATATGCCTTTGGTATAAGGTATCTCAATTAATTTACCACCATAAGATTTCATAATTTTTATAACTTTTTTTCTAATGCTGCTCATATATCCTATTTTCCAATCATCTCCGTGTACAAGAAAATCAGGTTTAATTTTTCTTACATTATTTGAATAATCCCATTCATTTTGTGGAACAACTTTTTTTACACCCTTTAAATTAATTAAAATTTTCCTTCTTTGCTCAAAATTTAAGAATGGTAAACGTTTATACTCTGCAACTGCTTTATCTGAAATAAGTCCTATAATTATATCTCCCAATCGTCTACCTTTTTCAATCAAACTCATGTGACCATGGTGAATTGAGTCAGCAGTTAAAGCTATGTAAACTATTTTTTTTTTCATTTTGTTCAAACTTTGAACAATTATCTTTTTTTTGCTAATAAGTAAAGAGTAATTTAATAATTGATCAAAATTTCTTTTATATCTTTTAAATTTACTTGAATAGGATTGTTTTTTAGTCTCTTATTGTTAATACCACTAGAAATTATCTTAAACTTTTTAGTTATATTTATTCCTAATTTATTAAAGTCCTGTTCTAAATTAGATATCTTTTTGATTTTCAAAAAGTAATCATTGAGCTCAAAAATATTCTTTGTATTTGTTAGTTTAAACAATATTTGGAATCGATCGCTAAGAGAAAAGAGAGAAGAATTTTTGTTTTTATTAAAATATATAAAATTCAAAAACTTATTAATTGAAAGTGATACTGCGTGTCCATGAGGTATATTAAAATACGATGTAAATGGATAAGAAACTGCATGTGGTAAGGTTGTTTTTGATATATTAATTGCCTTTCCAGCATAATTTGCACCTAGAAGCATTTTATATGAGTTTTTTTTATTTTTTTTTTTTAAAAAGTTTGAATAATTTTTAAATAAGATTGATAAACTTTTTTTAGCATACCAAATACTTTTTTTATTTGATTTAATTGAGAACAACGACTCTGTTGCTTGACAAATTGCATCTATTCCCGACGATGCATCATTTTTAATTTTTGATGATAGAATTAAGTCGGGGATTAGACAATAATAATTCGGTTTTACTAATTTCCCTTCGACAGAGTGTTTTAATTTTTTCAAATAAATTACAGCATTACTTGTTACCTCTGCTCCTGAACCTGCAGTTGTTGGTATGGCTAAAACCTTTGTTTTAAATGTATTGAAATTAGAACTTTTAATCCTTTTTTTTAAATCTTTAGTTTTTTTAAATACAGAAGCTATTTTTGCATAATCCATGACACAACCACCTCCAATTCCAATAATTAAATCTGGTTTTATTTTTTCTTTAAAGGAAATGATCGATTTTAATTCTTCAAATTTTGGAATTGAATTTTTTTTAAGATAAATATAATTGTTTTTATTTTTTGTGATTTTTAAAACGAATTTTTTGGCTCCAGATTTTATAAAACTTTTTTTTCCTGAAATTATTAAGATTTTATTAAAATTACGTTTTTTAAAAAAGTTACTAATTTTACTAGATAAAATTTCAGACATCTAAATTATAATATTTTTTAATTTTTTTGGATGATACGCCTTTTGTGTATTTGATTTCGATAAGTTTTCCATTCCATTCTTTAATTTTATTAATAAGTTTTTTTCGATGTTTTGATTGAACACCTCTTTTCCAATCTGATCCATGCATATAGTATTCAAAACGATATTTTTCGGCAATTTTGTAAAAGTTTAAATTTTTCGTAGGGATTATATGATCAACATTTTTAAGATTTTTTAAAATTGTATATCGATTTTTATATTTTATAAGAGGTTTTTTTTTTTTTATATGATAAGATAGCTTTATCAGTCATTAAACCGATAATTACCGAACCATATCTTTTAGCATTTTTAAGTATATTTATATGTCCGTGGTGAATAAAATCTGCACACATTGGAACAAAAATATGCGGTCTTTTAATTTTTTTAAATTTTTGTTTCATGATTTCATAAAGTTTTTTTTTATATCTAATAAATTTTTAGGTCTTTGCAAATTTTTAATGGCACCTTGTTTAATTTTTACCTCTAAAAAACTTGGTCCAGCAGAATTCATAAATTTTGATAAATTTTTTTCTAAATGAACTTTTTTATCTATTTTAAAAAAATTTTTGTAACCTGCCGCTAGAATGAGTTTTTTTAGATTAACTTTGTCTATATTGCTTTTCTGCCCACCAACTGACTCGTGTATATTATTATTCAATAATATGTGTTTAAAATTTTTGTCTGCAAATTTACCAATATTAATTATAGAGCCCATGTGCATTAAAAATGAGCCGTCACCATCCAAACATATTATTTGAGATTTGGTATTTATTAATGAAACAGCAAATGCCACGGTAGAAGTATGTCCCATACCTCCTACCATGTAAAAATCTTTTCCATTGTTGTTTTTCTTATTTTTTCTTATTTGATATAACTCTCTCGAAGTGTAACCAGTCGTTGATATTATTTTGGTATTATTCTTTAAACGCGTAATTAGTTTACTTATAAAAAGCTCTCTACTAATTTGGTTTTTATTTGAAGATGCCTTTTTTTTAACATCTATTTTTGACTTTAAAATATTTTTTTTTATCAAACATGCAACTGGTACATTTTTTTTTTTTGAATAGTTGATAAGCTTCCCTAATTTAATTAGGTCTCTGGTTTTAGAAATAACACAATATTTAATACCTAACAGTTGAAGTATCTTTTTAGTAATTTTTCCTTTGACTTTGTGTTGTGGCTCATCTTTTTCATTATTAGCCCCACGCCACCCAATTAAAATCAACATGGGTATCGAGTATACATTTGGGTGAGCGATTGAACTTAGAGGATTGATTGCATTTCCTAAACCTGAATTTTGCATATACATACAAGGAATTCTTTTAGAAGATAAATAATATCCAATACATGTTGCAACTGCCAAACCTTCATTTGCAACAACTAAATGATTTTTTGTTTTTTTGTTTTCAAAATAATTTTTTGTGTCTTTTAATACACTATCAGGAACGCCAGTGAAAAAATCTATTTTTTTTCTATTTAAAAAATTAAAAAATTTTTTTACTTCTATCATTTTGATTATTTTAGTTTATTTATAAAGTCTTTAATAGAAATAAGATAAAAAGAGCCAGCAAATATTAAAAAATATTTAACAAATATTATTATAAAGATATATTTTAAAAAATATATTTGAAAAACAAGTAAATCTAATAAAATTAACAAACAGATTAAATCAATTGACCTTGCTCTATCATCAAATATATCTAATATTAAATTTTTAATTTTTACAAAAGCACTTGGAATATTTTTATATTTATTTTTGGTCAAATTTTTTTCAGCGATTTTTATACTATTTCTCTCATTATTAATTAATTTTGCTACTTGGGTTTGATAAAAATAATTTTTTATATCTAACGCTCTTAAAATTACTATCGCAAATAATATAAATAGATAAAGTAAATCTTTTTCTTTATTAAATATGTATACGCCAAAACCAAATAAGAAACTAAATGAGCCAATATAGGCACCCCATTCATCTAATAATTCTCCCAATTTACTGGTTTGTTTTTTAATTCTTGCTAGTAAACCATCGCTCCAATCAATTGAGCTTTTCAAAAAGAATATTAATAATCCAATTAATATCAAGTCTTTATTGTTGCTTGCTAAGAAAACTCCTCCTAAAAAACTTATGAAACAATATGATAAGGTAATTGAGTTTGGGCTTATTGAAGTTTTTTGAAGAAAAAATACTAAAATAGCTGAAATTTCGATGTAAAGTCTAGATTTTAAGAAAGTGTAAGGCTCTGAAAAAAAGTGGACAATGTCTACTCCAAACTTTTTTTTTAATTTTTTTTTCTGAGTTCTGTAGTGCAAATTTCTTATATCAGTATATTTCATAATTAATTAAATAATATATTATTAATTTATCGACTTATTAATCAAATTCTCCCACTCTCTTAGATAATTCTTTTTTATATTACAATAATCTTTTTTGAAATGATTGATAACATTTTGCACTCCTGTGGAGCTCCACCAATCATAAGGATTATTCCATATTTCGTTTATATGCTTACATGCGTCTTGAATTGATCCAAAACAAATTTTATTTTTAACAAATTCTTTTTCAAAATCAAAATTAAATTTATAAAGAGGTATTTTTTTAAATTCATTTATCAGTATTGTGGGGCCAGATAAAATACTCTCAGCTAATGGGGTAACTGGATATGGACATATTACTAATCTAGATTTGTTAATGTAGTTTTTAAGTGAGTTTTTCTTATTTATATACTTTTTATCAAGTAATGTTTTTAGTTTTTCTGTTTCGTCAAAATTAAAGTGATTAGTTGGCAAGTAAAGAATTTTATTCTTTATATTTTGGTTAAGGTTATTAATTAGGTACGTAATAAAATCATAGTTTTTGTAAAGCTTTGGAACTGAAGGAGTTGAAATTCTATTGTGATATCTTGTGTGTCCTTCTTCCACAAATGTCAAAAATTCTGGCTGTTTTCTCTTAAAATTTCTCTCATTTAGATATAAAGGAGGCATTTGTAAATCATTTTTATTTCTTGGCTTAGACCAAGTAATTTTTTTATCAGCAATTAAAGACTCGAATTGTAAACATCCTGTGTATTTCACTTGTTCTGATCCCCCATGAACATATAAAAATAGTTTAGTTTTTTTGTCTTTAACGCAATTAGCTGACCAAATTTTAAATATTTCGCTATGAAAATGTTTATAACCAGAAATAATTAGTTTTGTTTTGGTTTGTAAATTCTTGGTAATATTATTAATTGTTTCATAACCCTCTATAAATGCTTTTGGTAAATCTGAGATAATCTGTTTTTCTAAAAATTTATAAAACTCGTTGTTATGATTATTAAATATTCTGAAATTTTGTCTCTTTTCCGACGAGTATTTAATATTTCTTAAGATTTGTAACTCTCTTTGATAGTTAAAATAACTTAAAGACTTAAGTGGAATCTGTTTAATATTTGAATTTATTTTAAAAAATTTCCCTTTTTTAATAATTTATCGTCTAAAAATATCTTATTATTTTGGGCTATTGAAAAATTCAGCTTATCCCAAAAATTATTTAGTAAAAAAAAATTTTTATATTCTTTTGTATTTTTAAAATTAATTTTTTTGGTATAAAATTTAATAGGTTGATTATTTTTTGAAAAATGTTTTAAAATTTCTTTAAAAATATAATAGTTGTACTCATCATTACTACTTATTAAATTATGAAAATCTATTGTATTATTAACTTCTCTTACAGATTTATTCTCAAATAAAGAAAAGCTTAATTTTCCTTTAGATAACTGAATAGCGTTTTTAACTATTTCCCATCTAAAATATAATGATGGTAGGTAATTTACTAACCATGGTAAAATTAGAATATTCCAATATCTTTCGTCGTAATTAGTATTATGAATATTATTCAAATAATTAGAGAGTTTTTTTGAAAATATTCTAACTGATTTAAATATAAATTCATATCTAGATTCAAAATCTGATAATTCTTCCCAAGGGTCATTCATAACAATATGGTGATTTTTTTTTTCTTTAATTAAATTTTCCCTTGTGTCAAAGCACCATGCACCAGAAAAAATTTTTTTATTTTCTAGTAATTCTTTATTTTCAATTCGTGTAGAAACGAAATAATAATAACCATCAGACATGATTATTCTATATAAATTTGTTTATTAGTTTTTTTATTTTTTCTTTTGAAAGATATTGTTTATTATCTTTAGAATTATAGCTGAAACCTTCAGGCACTTTTTTTGTATTATTAAATTTTTTCTTCACAATATTTATTCTTTTTTTTGAATTATCAGGTAAAATCAAAAAATTCTTACCAATGTCATATGTGGTAAAACTATCGCCAGGTGCAATCATTTCCTCATGTAATTTTTCACCTTTTCGAAGGCCGATTATTTTAAAATTTGCTTTTCCAGTAGCAGCTTTTATTAAATCCATCAACTTGTACGAAGCAATTTTTGGTACAAGAATTTCTCCACCGGAGAGATTAGTAACCGACCAATCAACAAGTTTTATGCCTTCTTCTAAAGTTATATTAAATCTTGTCATTTCTGGATGAGTAATATTGATTTTATTTTTCTTTTTTATTAAAGTTAATATTGAACCTCTCGAACCTAAAACATTACCGTATCTAACTATTGAAAATTTTGTATTTCCACCTGAATAACTATTTGCAGCTATAAATAACTTGTCGCTACAAAGTTTTGTAGCACCATAAAGATTTATTGGGGCACATGCTTTATCTGTTGACAATGCAATAACTTTTTTGACTTTATTATTTAAACAAGCCTCAATCAAATTTTGAGCCCCTAAAACGTTTGTTTTAATAAATTCAATTGGATTATACTCAGCTGCCGGCACTTGTTTTAATGCAGCTGCGTGAATTACAATGTCTATTTTATTTAGCGCTCTATTTAATCTTTGAATATCTCTTACATCTCCAATAAAATACCTTAAGTTTTCATGTTTTTTTAGATCCATAACATTCTGCATTTCAGATTGTTTAAGCTCATCCCTGCTTAAAATTACTAATCTTTTAATCTTTTTATATTTTTTTAATAAAAATGAGGCATAGGCTTTACCAAAACTTCCTGTTCCTCCAGTAATTAATATTGATTTACCATTCATAACTTAATTCAAATTTTTTTCGATTTGCTCAATTTTTTTTTCATTTATTTTAAATATTTTGCTACAATAATTAATATTTTTTATATCATGAGTAATTAAAATAATCGTGATTTTCTTTGATAAATTGTGTATTAATTTTATTATCTTCTGTTCGGTATTTTTATCTAAGGCATTAGTCGCTTCATCAAAAATAATTAAATCTGGCTCTGAGTACAAAGCTCTAGCTATTGCGATTCTTTGTAATTCTCCTCCACTTACTGCTAAACCTCTATCTCCAATTTTTGTTTCAATTCCATTATCTAATACTTTGACAAATTCTTGAAGTTGTGAGTCAATTAAACATTTTTTTATCAATTGATTGTTTATTTGATCTTCCTTAAGTCCAAATGCAATGTTGTCTTTTATTGAACCGTTTATAAGATATGGAGATTGGGGCACAAAACTAATTTTTTGAAAGTTGTTTATGATTTTACCCTTTGATGGGTAAAGCAATTTCAGTACTAAGTTTGCAAATGTAGATTTTCCCGAACCAGTTTTCCCAATTAATCCAATAAAATCTAATTTATTAATTGTTATGTTCACATTTTCTAAAATTTCTTCAGATCTATCATTAAATTTATAGTGAATATTTTCAAATGAAATTTTTTTTTCTTTTGAATGATAAGTATTTTCATAATCGTTATTCTCTCTTAATTTTTGATTTAAAGTATCGAAAATTGTATCAATATAAACATAGCCGTATTTAATTCTTTGTAGAGAGTTTAAAACTCGACTAAAGCAGGGCATTAGCCTTAAGGCTGCAACGCCCGAAATACTTAATATCAAAATTATTTTTCCAGCTGGAATTTGTAAAAAATTTAAATAAAAAATAAATATTACTATTGTAATAACAAAAAGACTTTCTATGAAAAACCTTGGAATAGCATTTATTGCTGAGAGACTTATTTGCTTATTAACCATTTTTTTTGTTGTATAAAAATAATCATCGATAAAATAAATAAATTTCTTTAAAACCTTTATTTCTTTTATAGCACCAAAACTATTTGATAACTGTTGAAATCTATCTTGATCTATTTTTTTTATTTCAGTGCCATATTTTGTAGTTTTATTTCTTACTATTATTAGAACAAAGAAACTTGCTATTAAAATAAAAGATAATCCAATAAAAAAGCCTTTGGGCTCAATTAATATCATGAATGTAGCTATCGCTATTAAAACTAATAATTCTGATAAAAATAAGAATATGAAACCTAACGTTTCATTAAATCTATAAACAACCTCCGTATTATTAAATGTTAATTTAGATACACTGTTTTCTAGAAAAAAAGTATAATCTTTTCTAAAATATGTTTTTAAAATATCCCTTGAAATTCTTAAGCCAATTTTGTTTATTACTCCCGCATTAAACCAGCTTATTAAAAAAAGAAGAATATTTTTTAACAAAAAACCAAATACAATAAATGATAAGGGTATTAATGGGTTAAATGATTTTAAATACAAAACTAAGTCATAAATATTATAACCAATAATATTAATGTTTTTAGATACCTGCGACTCAAGTAGCAAGATTACAGCCGGAATTATTAAAGCTATACCAATCATTTCCAGAATTGCTGATACAAATGCAAAAAAGATGACTATCAAAAAATAATATCTCTCCTTTTTTTCAAAAATTTTTAATAATTTTTTTAAATAAATAATCATAGCTTAGTTCAAACGTCTAAAACCTGCGGTTATAACTGGGCCCTCTAAATATTTCGAAATTTTATTATTTTTTAGTAAAAAGGAACATTTTTTAAATACTTGCTCTAAATTTATGAAATAGTTCTTTAAAATTTTGTTAGTATGACTGGTGCTTAAATAGACGCTATTACTTGCCAAATAACCTCTTTTTAGCATTTCTTGTGTAATGAAAGTTTTTATTTTTTGGTTATCTTTACTTCTAAAATTAAAAGTACAAAGTGAAGGTAAGCCATAAATTTGCAATCCTAATTTATATTTCTTTGACATTTTTCTCCAGAATTTAACAACTTTTTTTCCTTTTGCGGTAATCATTTTCCAAGATTGAATTTTTTTCATTTCATCTAAAGTTTTTAGTGCAGCAGTTGGTCCAATTCTATCACTCCAAAAAGTGCTGCTTATAAATGTTTTGCTTGCATTTTTCATAACCTTTTCTTTTCCTAATATCACATTAATTGGATAGCCATTTCCTAGCGCTTTTCCAAATATAGCCAAATCTGGTTTTACATTATATTTTTTATGTAAACCTCCATTGGTTTCTCTAAACCCAGAGGTACACTCATCGAAAATTAAAATAATTTTTTTATCATCGGCAAGTTTTCTTACTTTTTTTAAGAAATTATTTTTTGGAGGTATGTTTCTCATCACCTCCATTTTTATTATTCCGATGTCCTTGTTCTTATTGACTAATTTTTTAAGTTGTTTAAAATTATTATAATCGAAAGTAAATGTTGAGTTTTTTAGTACTCTTGGGACTCCCAATGGTTCTATGCCTGTCAAAAGATGTGTGTCAAGGTTTTCTTTACCATTCAAATTTGCCGCAACATACCAATCGTGCCACCCGTGATATCCGCATATAGCAATCTTCTCTCTCTTTTTTTGGGTAGCTCTAGCAATTCTGATTGCTACAGCATTGGCCTCTCCTCCACTTCGAGTTGACTTACCCATTTGAAACCAAGGGTGTAATTTAATTAATTCTTCGATTAAATAAACTTCTTCAGGACAGTTTAAAGTAGACATATTACTTTTCATAATATTCTTATTTACCTCTTTATCGATTTTAGAATTTGCATAACCTAAAATATTTGTTCCAACACCCATTAATGAAATATCAATATATTTTTTTCCGTCTAAACCCCAAACAAAACATCCTTTAGCTTTAGAAAAATAGTTTGGCCAGCGATTTGGTAAAAACCTTTCCTCTCTTTTAGAAATAAGCATATTACCTCCTGGAATTAATGACTGTGCTCTTCTCCATAATTTTTGTCCAATTTTCATACCATAACCTTCATCGCGTATTTTGAGGTTTTGTAAATTTTTAATTCTTTTATTTTTTTCTAATAATTGAATTATGTCTCCAGTATTAAAATAAATATTTTTAAATTTCATAAAAATATTTTTTATAAAATTTAGGTCGTTATATTCATCTAGTGTCCAATTCATTTTTGAAAGGTTTATATTATTTTTAAAATTTAATTTTTTAAATCTTTTTGAATATTTAATTACTGGAGTCACGTGTTCTCTATCGGATCTATTTTTAGCTTTTTGGTTTGCTAATTTAAGAGCATTTAATGAAAATACTTCTATATCTAAACCGTCAGGGTAAGTAGGTTTTAACGTATTTGAAACATAGTCAAATTTATTTTTTTTAAATAATTCAAGAGCTTTGTCAACTAGTTCAGGATCTACGAATGGACAATCACCGGTGACTCTTACTATTTCCGATGCATTAAACTCTTTTGCGGCTTTTAAATATCTTAATAATACGTTTTCTTCACTCCCCTCGTAAAATTTATATTTTTTTTTCATAAGATGTTTTTTAAGCTGTTTATTTTTTTCAGAAGGAATAGCAAAAACAATTTCGTCAAGTTTTTTTGAATTCATTAATCTCTTGTAAATAATATCAACAATCGTAAGATTTTTAATTTTTATAAGAGCTTTTCCAGGTAGTCTTGTTGAACTCATCCTGCACTGGATTATTGCCACACTTTTAGACATTAGCTTTTCTCCAATTAACTGGATTGGTAAAGTTACTTTCCTCTTTTCTCATGAAATCTGGAATTTCATTTACAATATTTTTTTTTATTCTTAGTATTTCTTTTAACTGTTGAAGATTATTTAAACCTACAACAATTCGATCAATTTCCTTAATATTGCTTATATAATTCCAACAAACATCAAGTTTTTTCAAATTATTTACCTTTAGCCAAAAATTATAAAATTCAAATATTTCAGACCACTGATTAAATTTTTTATTCAAAATATTTTCCAGTAGCAAACCCTGAAGAAAAATAGATCTGGCGTGGATCTCGTAACCATTTTTTTTTAGTCTTCCTAAAGTTCCATTATCATTAAATTTTTTATCAAATAAATTAATAGGTAATTGAATTATATTGAATTTGAATTTTTTAAGCACAAAATCAATTTCTTCTTGATTGTAAACAGAAATTCCCAATTTTTTAATATGACCTTTTTTTTGTATATAAGCTAATGATTTAAAAATTTTTTTTTTTTTATCTAATTTAAGTATTAAAGGATTATGGATTAAAATTGCATAGAGTTTTTTTATTTTCAGTTCATTCAATATTAAATAGATTTTTTTTTCAAAATTTTTTGAATTTTTTATATCTTGTTTTTTAATTTTTATTTTAGAAATATAATTTATTTTACGATTCATATTATTTCCTAAAATTTTTTGAGTGTTGCCATAAAAATTCGCAGTGTCTATATAGTTTAATTTTGATTTATATTTAATAAAATTCAAAATTTTTTTTATTTCTCTTAATTGAACCTTATTTTTTTTATAGCCGTATTTACTATCAAAGTTTGCTGTACCAATTATAATTTTTGACATTTAAAATATATTAAAATTTTTTTAAAAGAAATATTAATTTTACGATTTTCAAATAATTAGATAATCGTGAGTAATATCTAGAATTTCCAACTTTTCTATTTTGAGAAAATATTTTTATTTCACCGATATTGAAATTTCTAGAAACACCATATAATAAATATTGAGTTCCAATTAAATCATTTGAATTTTTAAAATCTCTAAATTTTTCCATATTGTAGGCTTTAAGACCGCAAATTATGTCGCTCAGTTTAATTTTTTTTTTTGTCCAAAAAGATAAAATTTTTTCTAAAATATTGTTTTTTTGTGCCCTCGCTCCAACAACTATGTCAAAATTTTTTATTCTTTTCGTCATTTTGTTTAAATCACTAATTTTATGTTGACCGTCAGCATCCATTGTAATTAAAAATTTAAACTTTTGGCGTAAGATAATATTAAAGCCTTTATTTAAAGATCTTTCGTAACCTAAATTTATCTTATTTCTGAGATAATTTATTTTTAAATTTTTAAGATCTTTTTTTGTATTATCATTTGAGCAATCATCTATTAGAAAAACTTTGCCAAACCTCATCGCTTGATTAACAATTTTTTTGACTGTCTTGCCTTCGTTATATGAACAAATGAGTATAGCTACTCTAGATCGTCCCACTTTATAATTTCTCCGTTAGAAATATTTTTTTTAGTTTTTTTTCCAATAACTTTTTTTATTTTACTTGGATCTATAGCTTCCTTTGGACATGGCCTTAAACTCTCAATATTTTCAAAATTAATTTTATCGCCTTTTAAAATTTTAGTTTTTGCCCTTATAGCTCTTCTTTGCAAAATTACTGTTTCTTTTTCATTTTCTTCAACTTTTTTTAAACCATCGCCTAATGACTTTTCAATAGATCGGGTTTTTTTAACCATATTTTCCCAACTTTTTGGGTTCATTGAAAATTTATGATCAGGGCCAATTAAATCGTTATTAAGAGTAAAATGCTTTTCAATTACTCTTGCACCTAGCACTACTGAACCAAGAACCGTTTCCTCTCCAGTTGTATGATCACTTAAACCTAATATTGTATTGGGAAAAAGCTCTTGGTATTTTTTTAAAACATTCAAGTTAATATGTTTAAAATTATCTTTATCATTTGCAGTATAATTTGTATTGCATTGCATCAAAACGACCTCATCAGTATGTCTTTGTATAGCGCTCATTGCAGTCTTAACCTCCGAAATATTACTTGCTCCTGTTGACAAAATGACTGGTTTCTTTTTGCTAGAAACATATTCTAGCATTTCGATCCAAGTGATGTCTCCAGATCCTATTTTGTAGAAATTGACGTATTTATCTAAATGATCAGTCAACTAGAAAGAATAGGGTGTTGAGCAAAATTCTATTCCAACGTTTTCACATTTGTTTTTAAGTTTATCTGTCCACTTCAAATCAATCGAGGCATCTTGGTAAGTCTCAAAAATACTCTTTTTCCAATTTTTTTGATGAGAAAATTTAGATCCTAGATTTTTAAAACCAATATCACTTACAATTGTTTTAGCATTAAAATGTTGAAATTTAGCTGCATCAGCTCCTGCGTCTTTTGCGGCGATAATTAAATCAAGGGCCTGATTTAATTTACCGTCATGATTTGCTGCGATATCAGCAATGAAGTAAACTGGCTCACTCAATCCAACACTCTTATTGGCTAACTTAAATTTTTTGCTCATATTTTTTTTTTCAATAAGTTTGTATTTTTCCAGCTTTTTTATTATTTGTTTTAGATCTTTATTTTTAATTTGAATTTTTTTTGCAATCTCTTCGATATTATGTTTGCCGTCAGCTAATGATAGAAATGAATTCATATTACCTACTAATTTTTTATAATTTTTATTAGGCCACTTACTGATAATTGGATAAAGATTTCTTTTACCTAATTGAGGCTCGCATATTGTTTTTATTTTATAAAAAATACTTCTTTCAAAAATATCTATTATATTTTTGTAAATATCAAATGAACCTTGAAAACCTTTCTGTGATATAAATTTAAGATTGTCTTTTGATGTGTGATATTCTTTGTAACTCCCATATTTAGATCGCATTATTGAGCTCATTGGAATGTCAACTCCCGGACTATTATATCTTCTTTCATCGCTCCCACTAAATTCTAAAAACTGATAAAATTTAAATTTTTTTCTTATTTTGTCAATTGCCTGTAGACCAACTGTATCAGAAAGCGAGCTACCAATTTTGGAATATAGAAAAGAGTATTTTTTATTATCACCAACACATGTAATGTTGTAAGCAGCTATAACATTTTGTTTTAATTTTTTTAGATTTTTTTTTATATAAACAATTGATCCTATATTTTCTGGGGCAAAAACTAGACGATAAGTATATTTTCTATCCTTTATTTTATAAATGTAATTTGCTAAGTAAGTTAATAATGCTGGTCCAGAAACTTCATTGTTGCCCATTGAGGGATGGCATATATAGGTTGTAAGTAAAATTTCTTTTTTACTTTTTCCTTTTATAATTAAGTCTGCATAAGTCATGGAACCATTTTTCAAAAATGAGTCTATTCTTACTTGATATGTTCCCTTTTTTAATTTCTTATAATCTTTTTGAGATAAACAAAAACCCCAATCTTTTTTATAATATGAGCATACATAAGGAATTGCATCTTTAAGTTGATTGTTTATATGCAGTTTCTTTTTAAGTTTATTAAGACTCATTTTTTTTTTAATGGGGATTGAGTAAGAAACTAAATGTAAATTATTGTTTTTAAAATCAATCACTCTTTTATTTTCGGGCCCTATTACGTAAGCATTTTTGACGTTCCATTCTTTTGGTACTTTCCAGTCAAAAACCTTTGATCCTGATTTAATTTCATGAATATTAAGTTTCGGGATTTTTTCTTTTATTAATCTCAAAGTTTTTCGATTTCCATCACCCGTAAGACTTCTACATATTGGAAATAATTTTTTACTAAAATTATAAATGTTTTTACTATATTTTTTACTTATTTTATTCATTTCAAATCTCTTTTATAAAATCTTCTATTTTTGGATTATGAAAATTAATTTTTTTTTGGATTTTTTGGACAGACATTATAGTGCCAAGGGGTTTTTTATGAATTTTTTCAATGCTTTTAAAAGGTATAATATTTTTAGTGCTCAACTTTTTTCTTTTTGCTAATTTTTTTGCAAAATTATATTTTGAAATTCCATCATTAGCTCCAATATTATATGTGCCATAAATTTTATGTGAAATTATCTTAATCAATAATCTACTTAAAAAATTCATACTTACTGGATTGAAATAAACATTTTTTGGAATTTTTAATTTTTTTTTTCTTTTTAAATTGGATATTAAAAAATCGCTATAGCTATTTTTGCTACAAGTGGATTTTCCAAAAAAATTTGTTCTAATTATAGTTTTTTTCTCGTAATTTGAAATTTGATTTTCTCCAAGCATTTTTGTTATTCCATAAAAATTGAGGGGATTGACATTTGTCTCAAAATTTTTTTTTAAATAATTTTTATTATTATATATTTGATCTGTGGATATATGAATTAAATGGGTTTTTTTTTTCAAACTGAATAATGAGGAAAAAATATTGTAAACACTTAAAGTGTTTAATTTGATGGCAAGAATTTTATTCAAATCACATTTAATTACATCGGTATATCCGATACAATTAATTATAATATCTGGATTTATTTTTTTTATAATCTCAGTGGTTTGCTCGTTATCTAAGATATCTAAATTTAAAAATTTTTTATTTTTTTTTTCATGTTGAGATCCAAAAACCTTAAAAGACTTTTTAAATGTTTTAAATAAATAGTTACCTAAAAGACCTGAACTCCCTAAAATTAAAAGCCTTTTTTTTGATTTAATTGATTTTTCTTTTATTTTCAACATAGCTCCGCACTCCGTAAAAATACGTTTTTTTTATCAATGTCATTTTTTTTTAGGCTTGGTTATATAAATAATTATTTTTGAAGGAAGCTTTTATATTTCCAAGCATTATATTAATTTTATTTTTATTAAATTTAATTATCTTAAATATTTCCTCAGAAAAAGGACCAGATTTGAATTTATAATCAAGATTTAGATTTACCTCTGTAATTATCTTCTCAAGATATCCGTGTTCATTTTCATTTTTTTTACATTTTGATATAAACACTTCTATTTCTTTTTGTGACTCTTGATAACCCTTTAAAAAATACTTTAATCCTTTAGTATTATTTAATTTTAAAATGTTTTCTCTTTTGGAAAAATACTCATTATAACAAAAAATATAATCACCTAATAAATTAATTTCTTTACCAAAAACTTTATTTTTCAACTTTTTTTTAAGTAAATATTTTGGGAAATAAAATTCACAGTTCTTGCCTAAAAGTTTATTTAAATTATTCTTAAAGAAGTTTAGATTTTTTTGATCATATTTTATAAGTGTCCACATTACTCATCCAACTCTTTTTTTAGCTCATCATATTCTCTCATTTTTCTTTTCATAAAGTTTATAGTGAGTTTTGTTTTTTCTGAAATACCTTTGGGGGTGAGAATATAAATATAATTTAATTTATTTGGGTTTTTTTTAAAATTAGTAATTTTTACTAATCCCTTTTTTTTTAAAGCTTTTAGACAATAGTTTAATTTACCTAGACTAAATCCAAGATCACTTGCCATCTCTCTTTGGGTTGTCTCAGGATTTTTGCTTACTTTTCTTAAAACATCAAAAAAATCCTGATTATTTTTATCATTGTTCATATTATGAACTATTTGTTCATATTTTGAACAATTTGTCAATGTAATTCAAAATTAACTTATGTAGCTAAATTGCTTGATTTAAAACCCTTAATTTCTTTATGAAAAAAAATTTTTAGGGAGTTAATAACATGATCAAAATGTTTTTTTTTTAACAATGGGTGAACACCAACAAAAAAAACATTATCCCTAATGTCTCTCGAATTTTTTAATTTTCCTACTATTTTCATTTTACTTTTTTGGAATGCTGGTTGATCTGGCAAACAGCCTCCCATCATAGGTCTTGTTTCAATACCTTTTTTTTCTAAAAACTTAACAAGCTTTAGTCTAATATTTTTTTTCTTCAATCTAAGTGGAAATGTATAATAACTATGGTACTCTCCTTTTTTTGTTTTATAATAAGATAAAAAATTATCTAATTTATTTAATTTAATTTTCTTGATTAAGTAATTGGCGTTTTTATTTCTTATAAAATTAAATTGTCTTAATTTTTTTGTCTGTTCCACTCCAAAACACGCTACAATATCTGTCATTCTCAAATTATATCCTGGCCTTTCGAATACATATTTTTTGTCATAGTTTTTTAATCTTTTTTTAGAAAAGAATCTTTTGTTTAAATTATTGCTTTTCATTTGAATTCTGCCAAATTCCCTTAAAGATCTAAGTATTTCATCGAGTTTTTTATTATTTGTCAAAACCATGCCGCCTTCACCAGTGGTGATATTGTGTGCAACAAAAAAACTAAAAGCACTTATTTCACCAAACGATCCAACTATTTTTTTTTTAAAACTTGCTCCATGTGCCTCGCAACAGTCTTCAAAAAGAATTAAATTATTTTTTTACATAATTTTTTTATTTCTTTCATATTTGCTGGATAACCCAAAGTATGAACAATCATTACTATCCTTGTTTTTTTTGATATTGCTTTTTTGATTTCATTAACTGAAATATTCATATCTTCTAAATTGACATCAACGAAAACAGGTTTTAATCCAATTTGAATTACTGGCATTGGAACTGTGGCAAAAGTTGCTGCTGGTAAAATCACTTCATCACCATTTTTTAAATTATAAAATTCTTTCAAGGCTTCAAGAGTTATTAAATTTGCTGATGGCCCAGAATTTGTTGCAACTCCATATTTTGTTCCTACAAAATTTGAGAAAATTTTTTCAAATTTTTTAACATTAATTCCCTGCGAAAGTCTTAAGTTTTTGATTGCATTAATTGCACTATTTTTTTCTCTTTTATCGAAAACTGGAGCACTAAGACTTACTTTTAACATTTTCTAAAAATCACCTGTTATCATTTTTTTTAAACCTTTGTCTAAATTTATTTTAGGTATATATCCTAAGTTTTTTAGTTTTGAAATATCTGGACATCTTCTTAGGGGGCTTCCTATATGATTTTTTTTATCTATAATATTAATTTTTTATTTTTGGATTTATTAATCTAAACATTTTTTCTATTAAAACTTTAATAGATACCTCTTCATCATTTCCAATGTTATAAATCTCTCTACTTATTCCTTTTTGCATAATTATTTCAAATCCATCTACAAAATCATCTATATATTCAAACGATCTTGTTTGATCGGCACTTCCCGATACTTCAAAGTTTATTTCTGATTTATCTATATTCATTTTTTTTATTTTTGACAATAAATCTGGTATCACATGACCAGGGTCCATTTTAGGGCCATAAACATTAAAAGGTCTGAATAATATTAATTTGGAAAAAAAATCAGGCATATAGTGTTTTCCAAATAATTCATAAAGAATCTTTCCTCCTCCGTAAGAATATCTAGGATTTGATATGTCAGATATATTAATTTCACTTTCTTCTGGTGAGGGAATAATTTTTGGATTTCCCAGAACCTCGGAACTTGAAGCAATATAAAGCTCTTTTATGTTTTTTTCTTTACATAAATCAAATATGTTTATTAATCCTCTGATCCCAACATCTAATACTACATCTGGATATTTATAAAAATTTTCCGTTCCATTCACATAAGCTAAGTGAATTATCGCATCTACCTTTTTAAGTTTGTCAATACAATTAGTTAAATCATTATAATTTCTAATATCAATTTCTCTAAAATCAAATCTCATTCTATCCTCTTCTGAGAAACGATTTATTCTTCCTCTGGAATTGTTATCTATTCCAATAATTTTAAATTTACTTTTTATCAATCTTAACGTTAGATGATATCCAACAAATCCTGTGCAGCCTGTTATTAAAATTCTTTTCATTTTAAATTAAATTTGTTTCAGACCCATAATTAAATAACAAAATTGATTTTTTATAATTTAAGATTTTACTAGATTTATTTATAACAGACCAAAAATCATAAATAACAGAATTTTTGTTCATTCTATTTATTATTTTTTTAAAAATTTTTTTAAAATATAGATTATTTGAACAATTTATCACAATATCAAAATTTTTGGTATCAAAGTTTTTTATCTTTAATAAATTATTTTTTTTTAAAATATTTTCATCAACGTAAGGATCATAACAAAAAATTTTGGGTTTTTTAAATTGCTCTTTTAATTTCTTAGCTATGTCCAATGATATACTTCCTCTTATGTCATCAGTAATTGGATTTCCTTTAAATGCAATGCCTGATAATAGTATTTTTAATGTTTTTTTTTTCGAAAATAAATACTTAAATTTTTTCATTTTAATCAATTTGAAAAAGCTTTGATATATATTTTCATTTATTGACCTTGATTTTAGGATAAGTGAATTTTTTCTGTAAGAATTTAACTTTGAGCTACTTAATAATAAATAAGTATCTTTAGATAAGCAAGGACCGCCGACTGGGCCGGGGAATATTTTTTTAGTTCTTGGATAATCTTTTGATGCATATTCAAGTATTTCTCTAGATGAAATATTAAGTTTTGTGCATATATTGGATATTTCATTTGCATAACTAAAAAATGTATCTCGTTGAGTATTATCTACTAATTTTATTGCTTCAGCTGTTTTTATATTTTTTACAATTTGAATTTTATTTGTAACAGACTGAAATAATTTTTTAGCTACAAGACATGACTTTCTATTAATACCTGAAATAATTTGATTTAGATTGACTAATTCCTTAAGTGCGTTTCCTTGTGCAGTTCTCTCAGGGCAATAACAAACATTAATATTTTTATTTTTTAGAATTGGAATTAAGTCATTATCAATTGTGCCTATTGGAACTGTAGATCTAAAGACTATTGTGTCATTTGCACTTAAAATATTTTTTAATTTTTTTGTTATATTTATTAAATGTTTAAGGTCAGGTTTTTTATTTTTATTTAATGGGGTTCCAACTGCGACGATAAAAATCTTACAATCTTTAGGAATTTTTTTTACGTCATTAGAAAATAAAAGGTTTTTTTTATGATAGGCTTTAAGTAATTTTGTAAGCCCGTTTTCATAAAAATGAGGTTTTGAAGACTGTAATTTTTTTAATATTTTTTCATTTTTTTCAATACCCAAAACTTGAAACTTTTTCTTTGCGAGAGTTAAAGCTAAGGTTAAGCCAACATAACCCATACCAAAAACAGTAACTTTTTTTTTATTATTCATGATTTAATCCACCCTATATATCTTGAAAAAATAATTAAAAATAAGAAAGGTAATATAAATATCTTTTTAGCTAAATTTAAATTACTTGAAAATATAATGTTAACAAAATCTTTTTTAAAAGGTGAAAGTAAAGATTTAATTTTTAGCCAAATATTCCAATTATGTTTTTTTAAATTGTGGAAATCTCTATCTGATTTACCATAGAGTATCCATCTTTTGTAAATATCTTTTATTTTATCCTCTCCAATTTCGTAAGAATCAACATTTCCAACTCCAATTTTAAGGTTTAATTTTTTAAGCCTATCTCCTAATTCTGTATCATCCGAGTAATGCATCTTGGGATTATAATTATTTTTTTTCAGTATTTCAGATAAATATAATTGTGGAGTCCCAATTACGTTTTTTATTCCTGAAGTAATTTTTGCTGATTTATAAATATTAAGGCACTTTAAAAGGTAACCTTTTGGTTCAAAAACTTTCTGTAATGGCGCTATCCCGATCCAATTATTTTTACTCATTTCTGATTTAAGCGATTGTAAATTTTCTTTGTTAATTAAATTATCGGGTCCTAAAAACAAAATATATTTTGTTTTTGTATTGTTAACCGCTATAGATCTTGCACCTCCTAAAGTTTTAAAATTATCTTTGAAAATTTCAATTTTGTGATTTTTAAGAATTTGTGGTGTTTTATCAATCGACTCTGCGTCTACAGCTATAATTCTATTAAGTTCAAGTCCATGTAAATTATTTAAACACATCTCTAAATTAGCCTCAGCATTTTTTGTGCATATAGCAGCTGTTACATCATTATTCATCATCACATTTATAAACGTTCAATTATTGAACAATATTAGTACAACTTTATGGATAGAGAAGTCAAACAATTATATTTATTTAATGAAATTTATTTTCAGTGCATAAATCAAGCCAATTGAGCTATTAGTACTAGTCAGCTTAACGTGTTACCACGCTTACACATCTAGCCTATCAACGTGGTGGTCTACCACGGCTCTAAAGGAAGAACTAGTTTTGAGGTGAGTTTCCCACTTAGATGCTTTCAGCGGTTATCTCTTCCATACTTAGCTACCCGGCACTGCAGCTGGC
>MDTB01202195.1_pt1 | contig 79543 bp, 79 predicted proteins | sample 811161 | NCBI WGS metagenome assembly MDTB01 (sample SAMN05326650, study PRJNA326480) | marine metagenome | isolation source: seawater | place: Mediterranean Sea | collected 2009 | reverse complement strand
ATAGATACATCGAGTTTCGAATTTTTACCTACTATAAAGGCTATCTAAACTTTTGATATTAGCCGAGCTACTCTCAAGTTTTTTTAAATCATCTTCGGCTCCTAAAAAAACGACCAAAATTAAAAAAATCCAAGAAAATAAACAAAGTATTAAAAAATAATATGATAAGTAGTAAGCTAAGATTGCAAAACCAGTGATGAGCAGTCCAATTTTAATAAATAGGGTATCTTTGAAGACAACTGATATGTTTAAAGAATGTATAATTAACTTAAATAAACTCATTTTGGAGGGGCCAAAGTACCTAGGACCCCTATGTGAGTGAATAAAGTCATGGTTAGGGAAATGCTTAGTAACAGCACCAGAAAAGCTCAGCCAAATTGCACCGTCTGAAAGTAGCTTATTTACAGCATTTTTAGAAAGACAACTGTAATTCCCAAATCTAACCATCTTGCCTGATAAAATTAAAGTTATTATCTTATGAAAAAAATAGAGTATTTTAAACAAAGCTCCTTCGCTTCTCTTAACCCGAACTGCCGTAACCACATCCGAATTCATTTTTGCTTTATTAAAAAACTCCTTTAACTCTTCAGGTCTATCTTCTCCATCACCGTCCATTGGAATAACATAATCAAACTCTAGATTATCTTTGCAGTACTTTAATCCAGTAGCAATCGCCCGGCGATGACCACCATTATTATTAAGATTAATTATTTTAACTGATTTAATCCTAGAAATACCTGTTAAATTTTCTTCATATTTTTCTGTTGATGCGTCATTAACTATTAATATATCAACTATTTCATCACTTAGTTGTAAATCAATATTTTGAATTAATTTAAAAACTGACTGCCAATCGTTATAAACAGGGATTAAAATTATATATTTTTTCATTTATTTGTAATTATTAGAAATTAGCTCCTTTAAACCAAATGAAGCGGGGCCATTTTTACCCTCGGCACCTATTATAATTTTGTTAGTACTTAAAATTACACATTTTGGCTTAGATTTTAAATGATAACATAAATTTCCAGCAACCCATTCATTTCCTGTTACTCCCATAACATTTTCATAACCCAGTTGAATTAATTTACGTTCCACCAAGTTTGCTATTTCACGACCATTATAATCAGTCCTTTTATCTGTTTGGGTAACCGAAATATATCCATATAGAAATGGAGAAAGTAAAAATAAAAAAATAAATACACAAATAAAATTTTTAATTTTATTTGTGTTTATTTTATTTTTAAAAAGATAAATAAAAAGCAATCCAAAAAATAAATAAAAAGGAGTCATCCACATAGTCCTAATTTTTGCACCAATTACTAAAGATGTTAGAAACATTAAAAATACCGGCAAAAAAGTTACAGACAATAAATATAATAAGTTTTGATCTTTTAAAGAAAAATTAGTTTTTATACTTCCAGACAATATTATAACCAAAATAAAAAATGGAATTAATATTCCGATTTGTTTACCTAAAAATACTAAAGGTAAAACAATATGGTCTAAATAGTTTTTAATTTCCCCCGTTCGCTTTAAACCATAAGCAATTGTTATGTAGTTATTTTCAGCTAGCCATATTAAATGGGGTGTTAATATTAATAAAAAAATTATTCCGGGAATTATATAATTAATTTTAAAATTATTTTTTTTAATATAAAAAATATAAAATATTTTAATTCCAATAATTAAATAAATAAAAAGATACTTAGACAAAAATCCTAGAGCAATAACAATACCGAAAATGACATAGTCTTTCGTAAGGTTATCTTTTAAACATTTATATCCATAATAAGTGGTCATTGCCCAAAAGGGCAACATACAAACGTTCACATTGAATTCAGGCGTTGTGAAATTGTAAAAATAAATTCCTTCCAACAATATGACTGAGAAAAAGGCGTATTTTTCATTCCCAAGTATTTCTTTTGATAATTTAAATACAAAATAGAAACCTATAATTACAAATAATTGGCTTAAAAAATAATAAACCCAATCTTGCGACCCAAAAATTACATAGAATAATTTGACAACCAAAGCGCTTAATGGTGGATGTTTATTAAAACCCCAATCTAAATTACTTCCCCATGCTAAAGCCTCAATAGTGTCAAGCGGTAAATTATTATTTGTTATTGTTGGCACCAAGGTCCAAATTAATAGGTGTGTGAATAAAAAAATATGAAATTGTCTATTAATCGCCATAATTAAACTTTTATATTTATTTATTATTAATTGACACAATAAATTTGAAACATATATTGCTTATCTTTTAAATATGGCAACTAAATTACCTAAAAATTACAAACCAACAGCAAAAGAAAAGTATATGTGCGCGAAGCATAAAGCTTTTTTTAGACAATTACTTTCAAAATGGAAAAATGATTTAATAGATCAAAATAATCGTATCATATTTGGTAACTCAGATGATAACGCTTCCTCGGCTGATATAGTAGACCAAGCGACTTCATATTCTGGCAAAACAGTTGAAATGAGAACAGTAAATAGAAATAAGAAATTAATAAATAAAATTGATGAATCTTTAAATAAAATTGATGAAGGAACTTATGGTTATTGTGAAGAAACGGGAGAGGAAATTGGTTTAAAAAGACTTATTGCTAGACCTATCGCATCACTTACTGTTGAAGCCCAAGAAAAACATGAAAACCAAGAGAAAATTTTTGCTGATAATTAAGGCATAGGAATCTTATTTCCTTTTTTCAACAAATCGTAACCTTTTACTACGGCATCCCTTTCAGAAATTTTTAGAAACCATTTACATAAATTAGGATAATTTTTAATACCAATGTCGTGCCAGTCATGCCTTGCAACCCATGGCCATGTAGCTATATCTGCTATGGTATAAATATCACCAGCAAGAAATTTACTTGATTTTAGTCTATAATCTAAAACTGAATATAGGTTTTTACTTATTTCAAAATACCTTTCTTCGCCAAATTGGCTTTTTCCTGGATTGTAATGATGAAATTGATGATGCTGGCCAAACATAGGTCCGATTAAGCCCATTTGTGCCATCAGCCATTGATTAATTTCATGCTTCATATGTTTGTCGTAAAATTTTTCAGTTTTTTCTCCCAAATAAATTAGTATAGCACCAGACTCAAAAATTTTCTTTTTGTTATCGTGATCAATGATTGCTGGAATTTTACTAAATGGACTAATTTTTTTAAAATCAGCACTAAATTGCACATCCTTGAAGATATTAATTTTTGTTATTTTGTAATCCAAACCAGTTTCTTCCAACATAATTGAAATTTTTTGTCCATTTGGCGTATCAGCGGTAAAAAGTTCAATCATTAGTATTTAATAATGTAACATTTAATATATAAAATTGTCTTTAATTTTTTATATGAATATTGAATATTATTACAGTATAGCTTCTCCTTACGCGTATTTAGGAAGCAAAAAGCTAAGGGCATTGATTGAAAAGTATTCGTTAAAAGTTGATGAAATACCAGTTGATTTAGTAGGTAAGGTTTTTGTTTCAACAGGTGGAGTACCTGTACCAAAACGACATCTATCTAGACAAAAAAACAGGTTTTCAGAGCTAATAAGATGGAGTGAAGAAAATAGAATTCATATGAATATAAAACCAAAATTTTTTCCTCCAAGCGACCCTCACTTACCTGCTTATTTTTTAATTGCTTCAATTAAAATGGGTATTAAATTAGAATTCGGTGAAAAAATATTAAAATGTTTGTGGTCAGAAGAAAAAGATATTTCAGATATTAACGTTTTAAAAAGTATTTGTTTAGATTTAAAGATTGAATTTAACGAAATAGAAAAATTGGCTTATTCAGAAAAAGTAAAATTAATTTATAAATCGAATTCCGAAAAAGCTATTAACAATTATGTATTTGGTGTCCCAACATTTATTTTAGAAAATGAGCTTTTCTGGGGGCAAGATAGTTTATACTTTCTTGAAAAAAAATTAGAAAAAATGAAATGATTAGATATTTAAAATTATTTATAATTTATTTAATTTTTACAGAACCAGTTTACTCTGAAACTATATTTGATGCTCTTGCATCGAGTTATTTAAAAAATAATGAACTAAATTCTCAACGAGAGATTACAATATCTGTTGATGAAAATCTTATACAAGCTTTGTCCGCATTTAAACCTACTATTACAGGTACAATTAATCAAAGTGATTATTTAAATGAAAATCAAACTGATAATTCAGGGAGTGCTCAAACAGATACTAATTTCCAGCCAAAAACAAATTCTATAACTATTGAACAAAAATTATTCCAAGGAATACCAGATGCAATGAAAGCAAAAAAAGAGGTTAAAATTGCCAGATTTGACTTAAAAAAAGTTGAGCAAAATGTTCTTTATAAAACAGCCGAAGTATTTACAGATGTGATTTTAGCTCAAAAAAATATTATTATTACCCAGGATAATCTGAGTTTGTCAGAGCAACAAGTAGAACTGGATAAAGGAAGATATGAAAGGGGAGCTATTAGACTCTCAGATTTAGCACAGTCTGAATCATCCTTAGCATCAGCTAAATCTAAATTTATTAAAGCTAAAAATGATCTTTTGATTAGTGAAAAGAATTATATCAACATAGTTGGGAATGAGCCTAAAAAATTAGAATTTGATAGTAAACTTAATTTAAAATTACCTGTATCATTAAATGATGCTATACAATCAGCTGAAAGAAAAAATCCTGAGTTAAAAATTTCGGAATTAAATTATTTAAAATCAAAAGACTCTCTAAATGCTGCAATAGAGGATTTGGGTCCGAAATTTTCATTATCTTACAAGTTGTCAGAGTCACGAGACACAAGCTTGACAATTAATGAAAGGAAACAATCATTATTTGGCGCTGAAGTAGAAATTCCAATTTACCAAGGCGGGAAAAACTATTCTGTTTTTAGACAAAAAAAATCTCTCAAACTTAGCCAGGAGCTTGATTATTTATATAAAAAAAAAGAAATTAAGAAAAATGCTGCAAACACATGGTCAGAATACACTCTAAAAAAGAGTCAATTGATATTAGCTAAAGCCCAACTAGAGGCCGCAGAAATAGCTTACGAGGGCATAAAGCAAGAGTATGAAAACGGCTTAAGAACAACTTTAGATGTATTAAATTCAAGAAGTCTATTACTTGAAGCTAGACAAAACTTTATTAAGGTTGAACAAGAGGAAATACTTGCTCAGTTTGAATTACTTAGAATTACCGGAAACTTAACAGCAATTTATCTTGAGCTTGAAGCAAAGTATTACGATCCTAAATCTCACCCAAAAAGGAATTGGATTAGACATATTTTCTAAAAATTCAATTAAATCAAATATTTATTAATTTATTTGCAAATAAGAACAAAATGTGTACATTTATTTAAGTGAGTCGAACAAAAAAAAAGGATAAAAAATGACTAAAAACAACTTAAAAGTAGTAAATAACATTAAAGATCAAGATAAAGAAAAGAAAAAAGCACTTGATGCTGCAATCAGCCAAATAGATCAAAATTTTGGAAAAGGGTCAGTTATGAAACTTGGTCAAAACCAAGTTTTAGATATTGAGTCGGTATCAACTGGATCATTAAGTTTAGACTTGGCGCTAGGCATAGGCGGTTTGCCAAAAAGCAGAATAGTAGAAATTTATGGTCCTGAGTCTTCTGGTAAAACAACTTTAGCATTACAAGTTATTGCCGAGGCACAAAAAACAGGAGGTACTTGCGCATTTGTAGATGCAGAGCATGCTTTAGACCCTACTTATGCTAAAAAACTAGGTGTTAACACCACAGAATTATTAATTTCTCAGCCTGACACAGGTGAGCAAGCATTGGAAATTGCTGATACACTTGTAAGATCAGGAGCAGTATCAGTCTTAGTTATTGACTCTGTGGCTGCATTGACCCCAAGAGCTGAATTAGAAGGTGATATGGGTGATACTCATGTTGGACTACAAGCAAGATTAATGAGCCAAGCTTTAAGAAAATTGACTGGAAGTATATCTAAATCAAACACAATGGTTATTTTTATTAATCAAATAAGAATGAAAATTGGTGTCATGTTTGGTAGTCCAGAAACAACAGCAGGCGGTAATGCACTTAAATTCTATTCTTCTGTTAGAATGGATATTAGAAGAATTGGCGCTATAAAAGAAAAAGACGAAATAATTGGCAACCAAACACGAGTGAAAGTCGTAAAAAATAAAGTTGCTCCTCCGTTCAAAGTAGTAGAATTTGATATAATGTATGGGGAGGGTATTAGCAAAACAGGCGAATTGATAGATCTTGGTTCAAAAGCAGGGATAATTGAAAAAAGTGGAGCATGGTATGCTTATAAAGGGGAAAAAATTGGGCAAGGCCGTGAAAATGCAAAACAATACCTTAAAAACAATCCAAGTACTGCTGCTGAAATTGAAATGGCTATCAGGGCAAATGCCGGTTTGATTTCTGAAAAGATGGAAGGAAATCCGTTACCAAAGGAAAAATCTAATCCTGAGGAAAAGGAAAAAGATACTAAAAATTCTTCTAAAAAATAAAATAAATAGATAACCATCTCTCTCAAAGGCGTCTAAATTAGACGCCTTTACCTCCTCTAGACTTATATCTTTAAAAACTGTAATTATATCAGCATGCCTAAAACATCGCTAAAGGATACAAGAGAGACATTTAAAAATTTCTTTAAAAAAAACAATCATCAAGTAGTCGACTCTGGTTCATTGATACCAAATAACGACCCAACATTGATGTTTACTAACTCAGGCATGGTTCAGTTTAAAAATGTTTTTACAGGTGTTGAGAAAAGAGATTATAGCACTGCTACCACTGCACAAAAATGTGTAAGAGCAGGCGGCAAACATAATGATCTAGAAAATGTTGGTTATACGCCTCGTCATCATACTTTTTTTGAAATGTTAGGAAATTTTTCTTTTGGAGATTATTTTAAAGAACAAGCAATATTTTATGCCTGGAACTTAATCACCAAAGAGTTTGGTATATCCAAAGATAAATTATGTATGACGGTATATTCAGATGATGATGAAGCATTTAATTTATGGAAAAAAATCACTGGATTTAATGAAAATAAAATAATTAAAATCGCTACTTCTGATAATTTTTGGTCAATGGGAGACACTGGTCCATGTGGACCATGTTCTGAGATTTTTTATGATCATGGTGAAAAGCTAAAAGGTGGTCCTCCGGGATCAAAAGATCAAGATGGTGATAGGTTTATTGAAATTTGGAATCTGGTCTTTATGCAGTTTGAACAAGTTACCAAAGATAAGAGAGTAAACTTACCTAAACCCTCCGTTGATACTGGTATGGGTTTAGAGAGAATGACAGCTGTATTACAAGGTACACACGACAATTACGAGATAGATTTGTTTAAAAAATTAATTAATGAAAGTGCAGAAATTACCAAATCACCTATATCAGATAAAACTATTGCTAGTCATAGAGTTATATCTGATCATTTAAGAGCTGCGTGTTTTTTGATTGCAGACGGCCTCATGCCATCAAATGAAGGCAGAGGATATGTTCTAAGAAGAATTATGAGAAGGGGAATGAGGCATGCTGAAACTTTAGGTGGCAAATCTAACACCTTATCGAGTTTAATAAATGTATTAATATCTCAGATGTCGTCAGAATATAGTGAATTAAGTAGAGCAAAAGAATTAATAACTGAAACAATTATTAACGAGGAAGATAAATTTTCTACAATGTTGAATAAAGGGATGAAGGTTCTAAATAATGATTTAAGCGCTATAAATAACAATACTTTAAGCGGAGAAATAGCTTTTAAATTATATGATACATTTGGTTTTCCATTAGATCTAACGCAAGATTATTTAAAGCCAAAAAACATAAACGTTGATGTCGATCGCTTTAATAAATTGATGGATTTGAGAAAAGAAGAAGCAAGAAAATCTTGGAAAGGATCCGGATCAAAAGAAATAAACAAAATATGGTTTGATTTAAAGGATAAAAACGGACCTACAGAATTTGTGGGTTATAATAATGAAAGAGCAGAAGGAAAAATTATAGAGATAATTATAAAAGATAAACCAGTTAAAGAATTATTAGACAATCAAGAAGGTATAATAGTTACAAATCAAACTTGTTTTTATGCTGAAGCAGGAGGTCAGGTAGGAGATATAGGGTTTATTAAATCTCATAATGGTATTTTTGAAGTTTCAGATACGCAGAAATATTTTGGGGATTTCTATTTGCATTTTGGAAAAGTTACAGAGGGTAAAATAATCTCTAATCAAACTGTTGTGCTAGCAGTTGATAAAGACCATAGAAAAAATATTAAGGCTAATCACTCAGTAACACATTTATTGCATGCGGCTTTGCGAGAAACACTAGGCAAGCATGTTACTCAAAAAGGATCATATGTTGGCTCGGATAGACTTAGATTTGACTTTAGTCATAACAAAGCAATTCAAAAAGAAGAATTAAACAAAATTAATTTAGAAGTTAACGAGATTATTAAACAAAATGAAAATGTTAGCACACGTTTAATGTCACCTAAAAAAGCTATTAATGAGGGTGCCATGGCATTATTTGGCGAAAAGTATGGTGATGAAGTTCGTGTCGTATCAATGGGAATAAAAAAAGAAAAGATATACTCTATAGAATTGTGTGGAGGAATTCATGTTAATAAAACAGGAGAAATTGGAAAATTTGAAATTATTTCAGAAGGATCTATATCCTCGGGTGTAAGAAGAATTGAAGGTTTAAGAGGCGAGGAATTACAAAATTATATTAAACAACAAAAATCTAAGGTTGAGAAGCAATCTAAGGATTTAAAAGATAAATTTGATAAGATTGTTAAGTCAATTAAAGAGCAAGGTGGCAAAGTAAATAATTTTAAAAATTACATGACTGATATGGATATAGCAGAAAAGTTTCTCAGCCAAATAATTAAAAATAATATACTTAAAGATAAAAGCAAAAATGTTGTAAATAATTTTAAAAAAAATAATATTACTTTCAGATTACAAAAAATAATCGATTTACCCGGCAGAGAATTAAGAAATATAGTTGATGATGCGAAAAAACAAAAAAATCTTATCGTTTTTCTTTTTGGAATATCAAAAAGTAAAATTTCGATAGCAGTCGGTGTGAGTGATGACTTAACTGAGAAATATGATGCTTCTAAATATGTAAAATATTTATCAAAAAACTTAGGAGGTTCCGGGGGAGGTGGAAGAAAAGATTTTGCTCAAGCTGGTGGCACAGATGCAGATAAAATAGATCAGGTCGTAAAAGTTTTGATTGAAAAAATTTAGTTAAGTTTTTTCTTTAAATTTTTATCGATCGCTTCTAGAAATTCATTAGTAGTTAGATACTTTGTATCTTTACTTATCAGTGTTGCGAGATCCTTTGTCATTTCTCCATTCTCAACTGTTTGAATACACACATTCTCTAGAGTTTGAGCAAATTTTATAAGCTCTTCATTTTTATCTAATTTACCACGGTGAGACAAACCTCTAGTCCATGCAAAAATTGAAGCTATTGGATTCGTAGATGTTTGTTGTCCTTTTTGATGCATTCTGTAGTGTCTTGTTACGGTACCATGAGCAGCTTCAGCCTCCACAGTTTTCCCGTCAGGAGTCATTAATACACTTGTCATAAGACCTAATGAACCAAATCCTTGTGCAAGGGTATCCGACTGAACATCTCCGTCGTAGTTCTTGCAAGCCCAAACATATTTACCACTCCATTTCATAGCACAAGCTACCATGTCATCGATTAATCTGTGTTCATAAGTAATTCCATTTTCTTCAAATTTATTTTTAAATTCTTTACTATAAGTTTCTTCAAAAAGATCCTTAAACCTTCCATCATAAGATTTTAATATTGTATTTTTAGTTGACATATAAACTGGCCATTTTCTCATTAAACCAAAATTCATGCATGCTCTTGCAAAATCTATTATAGATTGATCAAGGTTATACATTGATAGAGCAACTCCAGGACCAGGAAAATCATACACATCATGCTCAATTTTATTTTTTTCGTCATCAGAAACCCATGAAACTTTTAATTTTCCTTTACCAGGTACTTTAAAATCAGTGGCTCTATACTGGTCTCCAAAAGCATGTCTACCTATTACTACTGAGTGAGTCCATGTTGGTACAAGCTTAGGAACATTTTTACATATAATAGGTTCCCTGAACACAGTTCCTCCAAGTATATTTCTGATAGTACCATTAGGTGATTTCCACATTTTTTTTAGTTTAAATTCTTCAACTCTCTGCTCATCTGGCGTTATAGTCGCACATTTAACTCCTACACCATATGTTTGTATTGCTTTTGCACAATCTATAGTTATTTGATCGTTTGTTTTATCCCTACTTTCCATGCCTAAATCGTAATATTTTAGCTCTAAATTGAGATATGGAAGTATAAGCTTTTTTTTTATAAATGACCAAATTATCCTAGTCATTTCATCGCCATCAAGCTCAACAACAGGATTTTTGACATTGATCTTACTCATGATAAGAAGCTAGCATATACATAAAGGTAGAAATTAATTCAATGAATATATTAGATATATTGTTACCAAAACTGCACAAAGAAGGTCAAAAATTTGTTGCTATTAGCTTAATTATTACATTCATATTTTTGTTAATATCAAAGGTATTAGGTTTTTTTGCAATATTAATTACTATTTGGGTTTTTTATTTTTTTAGAGACCCAGAAAGATATCCGATTTTAGATAATAATTTTTTAGTAAGCCCAGCAGATGGTATTATATCACAAATTACAGAAATTGATGGACCATTAGAACTAAAACTCGATAAATTAAAATTTACAAGGGTTAGTGTTTTTATGAATGTTTTTAATTGTCATGTAAATAGATTTCCAATTGATTGTTCTGTTAAAGAAATTTTTTACAAGCCAGGTAAATTCTTTAATGCTTCATTAGATAAAGCAAGTGAAGAAAATGAAAGAAATTATATCAGTATAGAAACCCAAGATAACGAAAGTATTGCGCTTGTTCAAATTGCCGGTTTAGTTGCAAGAAGAATAATTGTTAATTGCTCTAAGCAAGAACAGTATAAACAAGGCGATCGATTTGGATTAATAAGGTTCGGAAGTAGAGTTGATTTGTATATTCCCTCAAATTACAAAGTATTAGCCCAGAAGGGACAGTCAGTTACAGCAGGGGAAAGCTTACTAGCCTCTAAAAACTAAATGAAAAAAAGAATAAATTTTAAAGAAGTTTTTCCAAATTTTATAACATTACTTGGTTTGTGTTTAGGCGTTTCCTCGATAAAATTTGCTTTTGAGTTAAATTTTGAAAAGTCAATTTATTGTATCGTGCTTGCAGCGATACTTGATACTATAGACGGTCGCATAGCAAGATTTCTAAAGAGCACTTCAAAATTTGGAGCAGAGTTAGATTCTTTAGTTGATTTTATTAATTTTGGAGTATCACCAGCTTTAATTTTATTTTTTTATAAATTAAATGACTTACCAAAAATAGGATGGATTTTATGTTTAATTTATATAATTTGTGCTTGTTTAAGATTGGCTAGATTTAATAGCGTAGATAAACTTAACAACAATATGTCTAATATTTTTTTTAATGGTGTGCCTGTTCCCTCAGGAGCTGGTATTATACTTTTACCTGTAATAATATCATTTGCAAATTTAAACATTGTTATAGATAATATAAATTTTTATATTATTATTATACTCGTTTCTTCCTTTCTGATGATTAGTAAAATTCCTACTTACTCTCTAAAATCATTTAAAATATCAAGAACGCTTGGAGTATTGTTATTATTAGTTTTAGCTATTTATTTCAATATTTTATATCAGTATACATTTGAAACTTTGTTATTTACAGGTCTAGCGTATATATTATCAATACCAATTAGCTTTTTGCATTATACCAGATATAAAAAGAAAAATTCTAAAGAGGACGATAGTTTAATTTCAGATGATTTTATATGAAAAAAGATTCAACAATTGTAAGTCTTTCAGATAAAAAATATTTCAATTTATTATTAGAATTAATAAGTTCAATAAAAAAATTTTCTAATAGTTCTAATATTGCAATATGCATTTTAGATGCTGGTTTAACAAATGAGCAGGTGAATGTTCTAAAACCGCTTGTTGACGAAATTAAAAAAGCTGAGTGGGATATAGAAATTCCTAATTACAAAATCAAAGGGAGAGAATGGTTAAAAAGCCAGATATCCAGAGCTTTTTTACCGAGATATTTTCCAAATTATAATAAATATCTTTGGATTGATTGTGATGCTTGGGTAAATGATTGGGAAGCAGTAAATATGTTTTTCAAAGGATGTGATAACAATAAATTAGCTATAGTGCCATCAATATCTCCAGGTTATAGAAATGTAGGGAAAGTAAGATGGGTATTTAGAAATTTATCAATAGTAAAAACTCAAAATTTTAAACACGCAATGAACTCTGGTTTACCAAATGACATTGCAAGAAAAATAGCTTTCGCACCACATTTAAATATTGGCGTATTTGCTTTAGAAAAAAATTCTAAAATATGGGAAGATTGGCAATCATTATTAAAAAAAACTTTATTAAAAGGAAGAGTTTTCGGATCTGAAGGCTTGGCAATAAATATACTTGTGTATTATTATAATGTAAAAACAGAATTTTTGCCTGCCAGATATAACTGGATTCTTAGCCATTTGTTACCAAAATTCGATACAGCGAATAAAACTTTTGTAGAACCGTTTTTACCTAATTATAAAATTGGAATTATGCATTTGGCGGCAGGAATTTTTGTAGACAAAAAAGATATGAGATTGGACAAAACATTAAAAATTGACTTGCAGCAAACAAATGGGAAAAATATTTTAAAAAGTTTAAGATTTGAAAATTGAAAAAGTTAAAAAAAAAATTTAAATTATCTTCTCAAAGATGGATTTCCAGAGATCAAAAAGATAAATTTACGATTTTATCGAAAAAAAAAGGATATAGATCAAGAGCCTATTTTAAACTATTAGAAGTTGATAAAAAATTTGGGTTACTAAAAAATAATTTAAATATTATTGATCTTGGTTCTTCACCTGGATCTTGGTCTCAATTAATATCACATAAAAATAAATCTGGATTAAATCTATCTATAGACAAGATATTCATGAAAAAAATAAATAATGTCACTTTTTTTCAGGGAGATTTTACAGATAGTAAAACAAAAATTAAAATAGAAAACTTTTTTAAAAATAAAAAAATTGATTTAATATTGTCAGATATAGCTGAAAACACAACGGGTAACCAAAACTTAGACTCAATAAGAACTAATTTAATAGCTATGGAAGTACTAATATATTCAAATATTGTTTTAAAAAAAAATAATGGTAAAGCATTTATCAAATTTTTTAACGGATTAGAATCAGATAATATTTTAAGTTATGTTAAAAACAATTTTTCAACTTATAAGATCTTTAAACCAGAGAGTAGCAGGAAAATATCAAAAGAAGTTTACATGTTATGTATAAACTAAATTGACATATAATAAGTAATGTTATAATTTAGTTTATGGAAATCAATAAAGCTCTAACTTTCGATGATGTTTTACTAGTACCAAACTATTCTCAGATATTACCAAAACATGTAAATGTCGAAACCAACTTATCAGACACCTTAAATCTTAAGATCCCATTATTGTCATCAGCGATGGATACTGTAACAGAGTCAAAAATGGCAATAGCATTAGCTTTAAATGGTGGGATAGGTGTAATACATAGAAATTTAAATTTAAAAAAACAGTTAAATGAGGTTAAAATTGTTAAAAATAAAAAATTTAAAGTAGGAGCAGCAATTGGTGTTGGTTTAAAAGAAATTGAAAGAGCAGAAGCACTGATAGAGGCAAATGTTGATTTATTAGTAATTGATACAGCTCATGGCCACACAAAAAGGGTTTTTGATACATTAAGAGAAATTATCAAAATGAAAAAGAACAAAACTTCTATATGTGCGGGTAATATTGCTACCGCTGAAGCAGCTAATTTTCTTATAAAAGGAGGGGCTGATATTGTTAAAATTGGAATAGGACCAGGTTCAATATGCACAACACGAATTGTAGCAGGTATTGGCGTCCCCCAACTAAGTGCAATTTTAAATATTAAAAAAAAAATAAAAACAAAAAAAATAAGCTTCATTTCAGATGGTGGTATTAAATTTTCTGGAGATCTAGCCAAAGCTTTTTCTGCTGGAGCTGACGCTGTAATGATAGGCTCACTTTTTGCAGGCACAGATCAAGCTCCGGGAAAAATAATAAAAAAAAATAAAATATTATACAAAAAATTTAGAGGAATGGGATCTATTGGAGCAATGTCACAAGGATCAGCTGATAGATATAATCAAAAGTCTAATTTAAAAAAAAATAAATTTGTAGCAGAAGGAGTAGAGGGATTTATAAAATATAAGGGAGATGTAAATAAAATTATTTATCAATTAATAGGAGGCTTAAAGTCTTCTATGGGTTATTTAGGTTGCAGTAGCATTAAAAAATTAAGAAAAAAACCAAAGTTTATTACCATTACAAAAGCTGGGTTTTATGAAAGTATGGTACACAATATAGATCTGGTTAAGGACTAAAGTTATGCAATATATAAAAATTTTAATTATCTTGTTTCTTTTAACAAACAATGTCCTATCAAAGACAAGTTATTTTGAAAAAGCTAAAAAATTATTTAATAATAAAGATTATGAAAAATCTAAATTTTTGTTTGAAAAAGATATAGTATTTAATCCTAAAAATTTTGAAAGTTACTTCTATTTAGCTAAAATTCACAAAATAAACAAAAATTTCTTAGAAGAAGAAAAAAACCTCAAAACAGTAATATTGCTGAACCCCAAATTAAGCGAAGCATATTACCTCTTAACACTGAAACAAATTAGAGATGGTGATTTTAATTTAGCAAAAAAAAATGCAGTTTTGTTTAAAAAATTTTGTAGTAGTAAATGCAAAAATCTTAAGAAAATAGAAAACCTTATAAAAGAGTCAAAAGGTTAATGCTAACAAGTAAATACCAAAAGATAATAATAGTGGACTTTGGTTCACAAGTAACTCAATTAATAGCTCGTATAATAAGAGGATTAAACGTTTATTGTGAAATTGAAAATGCTAAGAAATTTAATTATCATCTTTTAAATAAAAAAATTAATAATTGTAAAGGAATAATATTTTCTGGAGGTCCAGATTCGGTATCAAAAAAAAATTTTCCTAAAGTAAGTAAATTAGTTTTTAATTTAAAAATTCCCATTCTTGGAATTTGTTACGGACACCAATTAATTTCTCATATGCTTGGTGGTAAAATTATTAAGAGTAAAACACGTGAATATGGTAACGCTAAAATTTTTGAAATACATAAGAGTAGATTGACTAAAAATTTTTTTAATAAAAAACATAATAATGTTTGGATGAGTCACTCTGATGAAGTTATCAAAATACCAAAAGGTTTTAAAATAATAGCTAAGTCAGGAAAATCAAATAAATCTATTTTAGAAAATCAAAAAAAAAAAATATATTCATGTCAGTTTCACCCAGAAGTATATCACACCAGAAATGGAAAAAAGATAATTGAAAATTTTATTTTTTTGATTTGTAAATGCAAAAAATATTGGACAAGTAAAAATAAAATAAAAGAAATATCCAATTACGTTAAAAGAGAAGTAAAAGAAGAAAAGGTTTTGTGCGCATTATCTGGCGGTGTTGATAGTAGCGTTCTTGCTTTTATGTTGCATAAAATTTTAAAAAAAAATTTAATTTGTGTTTATATAGATACTGGATTTATGAGACTTAATGAGACTTCAGAAATTTGCAATATATATAAAAAAAAATTTAAAAATAATTTTTTATATTTAAATAAAAAAAAAATTTTTTTTAAAAATTTAAAGGGAATTAGCGATCCTGAAAAAAAAAGAAAAACTATAGGTAAAACATTTATAAAAATCTTTGAAGATTTTGCAAAAAGCAAGTCTAATATTAAATTTCTAGCCCAAGGAACGCTCTACCCAGACTTAATTGAGAGTCAGAGTTTTTCAGGAAGCAAGACATCTGTTATTAAATCACACCATAACGTAGGAGGCTTACCAAAAAAAATAAATTTTAAGTTAATTGAGCCGTTCAAAGAAATGTTTAAAGATGAAATTAGAATATTAGGCAAGCAACTTTTGATTAACAAAAATATCCTAAACCGACACCCCTTTCCTGGTCCAGGATTAGCCATAAGGATTCCTGGAAAAATTGATGAAAAGAAAATAAAAATTTTACAAATCGCAGATAATATATTTATTTCAGAACTTAAAAAAAGGAATTTATATGATAAGATTTGGCAGGCATTTGCAGTGTTAATTCCTATCAAAACAGTGGGCGTAATGGGTGACGAGAGAACTTATGATTTTATATGTGGTTTAAGAGCAGTTACATCTGTTGATGGTATGACCGCTGATTATTATAGATTTAAAAATAAAGACTTATCTGAGATTTCAACTAGAATCGTAAATGAAACAAAAGGTGTAAATCGTGTTGTTTATGATGTTACATCTAAACCACCAGGAACTATAGAATGGGAATAGAAAAAAAATATCTTAATAAAAAACCATTAGTCTGTTTAACTGCGTATGATTATAAAACAGCATTAATTGTAGATAAACATTGCGATATAGTACTTGTCGGAGACTCCCTTGGAATGGCATTGTACGGTGATAATTCTACAGGTAAGGTCACTCTAGATATGATGATAAGGCACGGCAAATCAGTTAGAAAAGGTATAAAAAAAAGTTATTTAGTCGTTGATATGCCAAAAAATACATACAATAATTCTGCTCTTGCATTGAAAAATGCAAAAAAAATTATCAAATTTACAAAGTGTGACGCAATTAAATTAGAGGGCGGTTTAAAACAAAAAAAAATTATTAAAAATTTAATAAATCATAACATTCAAGTAGTCGGACATATCGGTTTATTGCCTCAATCAATTAACAATCCAAAAAAATATAGAGCATTGGGCAGAACTAAAAATGAGAGAAATAAAATACTTAATGATCTCGAAGCGCTTGAGGAATTGAATGTTAAATTTATAGTATTAGAAGCGGTAACAAAAAAATTAGCAGATTTTATTTGTAAAAAGTCTAATACTCCAATAATAGGAATTGGAGCGTCAAACAAATGTGATGGTCAAATTTTAGTAACAGAAGACCTTATAGGTTATTTTGATAAAACTCCAAAATTTGTGAAAAAATATTCTAATGTAAAGAATATAATAGATAATAGTATTAAAAAGTTTGCAAAAGATGTAAGACTAAAAAAATTTCCTTTTAACAAAAATTTATATAATTAAATGAGTAACGAAATAGAAAATGAAATACAGGAGTCTCTTGTAAAAGATAAAATTAAAAATTTTTTAATCCGAAATAAACTCAAAATTATAACTGCAAGTATAATATGTATAATATTATTACTATCATTTCCAATTTACGAAGAATTCAAAATAAAGAAAAACGCAAAAATATTACAGAAATACTCGAATGCGTTATTGTATTTAGATGCAAATAAAAAAGAAGAGGGTATTAAAATGTTAAATGATCTAATTAAAAGCTCAAGTAATAATAAAATAAAAATTTTTGCAACAAATAAATTACTTACACTTTATATTAATGAAAAAAATATTAACGAAGCATTATCAGTAATAAATCAAGTATTGTCTGATAAAAAAATTGATAAAGATGAAAAGGAATTATTAAATATAAAAAAAGTATTATTAAAATTTGACGGTATCGATGAAAATGAAATTTTGAAGCTACTAAAGCCTAACAAACAAAATAATAGCTTTAAAAAATTATCATATTTAATTTTATTAGATTTCTATACAATGAAAAATCAAAAAATTAAAATGAAAGAAATAAATTCCATTCTTAGAAACTTAAATGAATAAAATTTTATTATTTTTATTTCCAGTTATTTTATTTGCATGTTCATCTAACGATAATTCAGAAAGAAAGCAAATTGATAAAATTATGTCAAAGGGTAAAAAAATTACGGATTATCAAAAAATAAACATAGAAGATAAAAATAATATAAAAACATTAAATATAATTAAATTGGAAAAATCTAAAAATATAAAAAATTGGACGCATGTTAATTTCAATGTTTCAAACAAAATACCAATTGCAAATTTAAAAAATAATTTTAAAAAAACAAAATCTAAAGCTATTAAATCATCAAATGTTTTGTTTAGTAAAAATAGGACAATTATAGTAAGTAATAAAGGGCAGGTTTATATTCTAGATCAAAATTTAAAGTTAATTAATAAACTTAAACTCAAACTTAAAAGAAGCAAAAATTTTAATTTAATTTTAAATTCTGCTGTTTACAAAAATTCCTTAATTATTTCAGATAATCTAGGATATATTAGAAAAATTAATTTAAACGACCTTAAAATAGTTTGGGAAAAATATTTGAGTGTACCCTTTGTTTCAAATTTAATTATAAATAAGAAAAAAATATATGCCATTAATATAAATAGCAAGATTTTTTGTTTTAAACTAGAAGATGGATTGCAAGAATGGAGTTACGAAACTGCCTCGAATATTTTTAATACTCCAGAAGCATTCAGAATTTCTGTCTCTTCTGATAAGCTAATTTTCTCAAGCAATGCAGGTCAAATTACAGTTTTAGATTTAAATAACAACAAACTTATTTGGCAAAGAGATTTACGAAAATTTACAATTTTTTCTTCTAATAAGATATTTAAAATTAGTGAAATTATTGTTGAAGATGACATTATTTATTTGTCGTCTAATTATGGAGAAACTCTTGCTATTAGAATGCAAGATGGCACTGAAATTTGGAGAAATAAAACTTATTTAAATAATTTAATAATCTCAAAAAAATATATTTTTGGTCTAAGTAATAATATAGCATTAATTATTATTTCAAAAAATAATGGTAAAACATTATTTTCCAATAGACTTGCAAAAAAGAGCGAAAAAATTAGGTTTAATAGTATTTTATTAAATAATGGCTATTTATTAGTAGGCTCTAACAAAAAAAAGAGTGTTTTAATTAATTATAGTAATTTAAATATTTTAAAAAAAATAAATTATAATTTTGATAAATATGTTTTTTTAAAAGACTTTGCATACTTAATAAGTAATAAGAAAATAGTAAAAGTTGAATAATTATGCAAACAATATCTACAATTTTGATAGGAAAACCGAATGTAGGTAAGTCTACTTTATTTAATAAGTTAATTAACGAAAACTATTCAGAAGTAAATCAAGAACCTGGAACAACTATAAATGCTATTTCAAAAAGTATTAATTATAAAAATACAAAAATAAATTTATTTGATACTGGCGGGATAAAAAAAAAATCTAAATCACATAGTGAGAAGCAAATCACAATAACAAAAGACACAATTAAATTTTTAAAGAAATCAGATATAGTTATCTTCTTAATGGAGGCAAATTCAGTTTTTACAAAAAACGATAAACAAATATTAAGGCTGGCATTAAATAAATTGAAAGATTTTATTATTATTATAAATAAATTAGATTTAATAGACAGATCTAAAATAAGAGAATTAAAAAAATATTTTAATTATTATTTTGAAAATACATTTTCAGATATTCTTATAAATCCATCATATATATCAGCGAAAAATTATAAAAATGATAATGTTTTTTTTGATAAAATCTTAGAGATTTATAAATCTAAAAAAAAAATTATTAAAAATAAAGAATTAAATTTTTTTTTAAGTAGTATAAATTCAAATAATATACCAGCTCAAAAAGGTAAATTCAGGCCTACTATTAAATTTATAAAACATGTAAATACAAAACCGCAAATTTTTAAAGTTTTTGGAAACCGTTTACAAAAATTAAATCCAGATTACAAAAAATTTTTAACTAAACAATTAATAAAAAAATTTAATTTGTACAATCAAGTTGTAATTATAAAGTATATTTCAAATAAAAATCCTTATTTAAGGTCTAACGTTACTTAAAAGAGATAATTGATTATTTTTATCTATTAGGTTTTTACTATCTGTTGGTTTTATAGGATAATCACCTGTAAAACAATGGTCAGTAAGTTGTGGATTTTTATCGTCTCTTTTATTGAAACCTAATGCTTTGTACAATCCATCTATACTTAAATACGCTAACGATTTAACACCAATTTTTTTTCTAATTCCTTCGATAGAAAAATTATGTGCTATTAAATCTTCTTTATTAGGCGTATCAATACCATAAAAATCAGGGTATTTTATAGGTGGACTTGATATGCGCATATGTATTTCTTTTGCACCAGCATTATATAACATATCAACAATTTTTTTTGAGGTTGTTCCTCTTACTATTGAGTCATCAACAAGAATAATTTTTTTATTTTTTATTATTTGCTTATTTGGATTATGTTTTAATTTTACACCTAACTGTCTTATCTGTTGCGTGGGTTCAATAAATGTTCTACCAACATAATGGTTTCTTATGATTCCCATATCGAATTCTATTTTGGCTTGATTTGAGTATCCAAGTGCAGCTGGCAAACCAGAGTCTGGAATTGGAGAAACAATATCTGCATCTATACTTGATTCTATAGCAAGTTGTTTACCTAAATTTTTTCTATACTCATGCACAGCTTTATCTTTTAATATACTGTCTGGTCTAGAAAAATAAATATACTCAAAAACACATGGTCTTGGATTCATTTTAGGAAAAGGTTTAATGCTCTCTATGCCTTTTTTATCAATTATAACGATCTCTCCATTTTCAACCTCTCTTATAAATTCAGCTCCAATTATATCAAGCGCACATGTCTCTGATGATAAAATGTATGAATTTCCTAACTTGCCTAAAACGAGTGGCCTTATGCCATAAGGATCTCTAATACCAATTAATTTTTTATTTGTTAGAATAGTGATTGCGTATCCACCGTGAATTTGAAAAATAGCATCAATAATTTTGTCAATTATTTTTACTCTTTTTGACTTTGCTATTAATTGAACAAGTGTCTCTGTGTCAGATGTTGTTTGAAATATAGATCCATCTTTAACCATTTTTTCTCTAATTTCTATAGCGTTAGTTAAATTACCATTGTGTGCTACACTCATTCCACCTGAGTGCAAATCTGCAAAAAAAGGTTGAATGTTTCTAACAATCGGAGCTCCTGTTGTAGAATATCTATTGTGTCCGATAGCAAATGACCCGGGTAGTTGACGAATTATTTTTTTGTCAGTAAAGTTGTCACCTACTAAACCTCTCCTTTTTACAGAATAAAAATTTTTACTATCGAACGAGTTAATACCACAAGCTTCTTGACCCCTATGTTGTAGAGCATGCAATCCTAAAGTGACAAGTGTTGAAGCGTCAGGATGATTATATACACCAAAAATACCGCATTCTTCATTTAATTTTTTTGAATGACTCACTAGATTTTTCTACTCTAATTAAACTCTTTTGTCATTTTGAAAGTTTCTTTATTTTTTTTTACCATCATCGATATAATCTTGTCTTTTTGGAAAGTTATCAACAATAATATCTTTTCCGTAAATGATCTGGTCTACAAAATTACCACTCCTTAAACTCTTATTCCAATTCTCTAATGGATAAACAACAGTAGTAATAGTGAAAATTAATACAAAATAAACATATCCTTTAAATACACCAAAAAATATACCAAATATTTTGTCTATTAAACCTAACCCAGTCCACTTTATTACTCTATTAATCGACCTACTTACTATGATAATTAAGAAAAGAGAAATAATGAATATTGAAATAGATAAAATTACATCAATTAAAAATTTAGACTCTGCATAATCTTCTAGATAGGGTCTTAATTCTGGTAAAAATAATTTAACTGATAAAAAAGAGGCTATCCATTTAAAAAATGAGAAAAGACTCGAAACAAAACCCGAATTAAATCCAGATATTAAATTTATTAAAACAAAAGACAAATACAAGATATCAATCGCAGACAATGTTTCTACAAAATTCTGTATAAAATCTATCATCAATCAATTGCGTAATTCTTTAAAAGTATAGGCAATAATGTAAGTACTAAAATTAATGCTGTTAACATCGCAAGACCAGTAAATACTCCAAAGTAAATTGTAGGTATGAAATTTGACAAAACTAATATAGAAAATCCAAAAATTATCGTAATTGAAGTACTTAGTATAGCTTTACCCACGGTTTGATGACATGTATCAATAGATGTATTTCTATCTTTGTTTAAATTATATTCTTTACGAAATCGATATATATAATGAATACTGTTATCAACTGCTATACCGATTGTTATAGCCGCAATTGTAATTGTCATCATATCCAACGGTATATTTAATGCTCCTATAAAACCTAGAACAAATAATGCTGCTATTAGATTTGGGATTATGCCTATCAAAGAAATTCTGAGCGATTTAAATAATACCCAAAACATTAAAAAAATTCCAAACATTACAAAACCAAGAGACTTAATTTGAGATACAAATAAACTTTGTAATAAATTATTAAATATTACAAGCACCCCAGCGATTTTAAATTCAGTTTCTTTAAGTAAAAATTTTTTTTTCAAATCTTCTTCAATACTTTTTAGTAAATCTTTTCTTCTTAAATCTTTCATAGAATCTTTCACTCTCATTGAGATTCTAGCTTCATTATTATCTATAGATATATAGGGTTTGATAATTTGCTTCTTAATATTTTCTGGTAATTTGTCATATAAAACAGCCATTTCTAAACCACCTAATTTTTTATTTTTATTTAATTGTTCCGCAATTTGAATTATCGAGTAAAAAGATAAAACTTTTCCTATTTCTTTTCTATTCTCTAGATATTGATGTATATTTATTATTTTATCGATTTTGTTTGATGTAAACCAATATTTAGAACTATCATCTTCATTATCACCGCTCAAAAAATCATCTTTATTCGCCTCTCCTAAAAAATCATCATTCTTTTTAATTTCACCTAAAAAACTATCATCATTTTTAATTATTTTATTACTATCAAATTTTAAAACGATCTCTAGTGGAGTTGTACCTCCTAAATTTTCATCTATATGCTTCATTCCCTTATATATTTCTGTATCTTCATCAAAATAATTTATAAAACTATTCTCAACTTTTAATTTAAATAAACCTGATAATGAGAAAATAATTATTATTATAACACAGGTGTAGATAATTAGAGGGTAGTGAGTTAATTTAAAAAAATAATTTAAAATTTTAGAGGTTTCATTTTTAATATTACTTGGTATCTTTGGTTTAAATAACAATATCAATGAAGGTAATAGTAAAAATGTTGTTACTAGTGACACAATTAATCCAATTGTCATCATCCAGCCAAAATCTATAACAGGTTTTATTTCGCTAAAAACGAGTGAAATAAATGCACATATTGTTGTTAGAACAGCATAAAAAATTGGAAAAAACATTGCTCCTGAGGTATTTATAACCATAGTTTTTGCTGTGTTCTCATCATTTACTGTTTCTTGATTTTGCATAAACCTAACTAAATAATGAATGTTCATTGACATTGTTAATATTAACATTAACGCAATGAAGTTTGATGAGATTACCGTTACTTTCCAAGAAAATAATCCTAAAAAGCCGATCATTATTACTATAGAAACAAAACAATTTATTAATGGGAAAAGAACCCATTTCAAGTCTTTAAATATCACTTTCAGTGTTAAAATAATAAACAAAAAAACACACAACCCAAAGATGATTATATCCTTTTTAATAAAACCTATCATGTCATCAGCAATCATAGGAATTCCGCTTAATCGAATTTCAGCATATTTCTTATAACTTTTAACAGTACTCTTAATTTCATTATTATATTTACTTATATTATCTGATTGTATGACTTTGAATTTATCTAATTCATTGTTAACTTCTATTAAAGCTGTTTTGTTTTCATCATTTAATATTTTTTCTTTTCTTTCAATGGCATCCAAATATTTTTTGTTGTCTTTAATATAAACTACTATTCCTAATGTTTTACCATCAGAACTAATTATAAGATCTTTATAAACTGGACTATTTTTCAATTCTTTGATTGCATCATCAAAAACAATATTTTTTGATGTTATATATTTCAAATTTTTAATTCTTTCCATTAAAGGTTCATTAGAGCTTTGTAAAAGCGGGGCATTTATCACACTAATCGTTTTACTAACCCAAGGTAATAAATTAATTTTTTTGATTAGGTCGTTAAATATATTTAAATTAGTTTTATTAAGATCCTCGTATGGAGTAAATGTAATTATAAAAAATTCCTCAGATCCATATCTTTTATTTATTTGTCTCAAATAATTTAAATCTTTATCATTTTCTAATAATAATGTGTCTGCTGAGGCATCTAATTTAAAGTTTTTTGCATGATAAAAAGATAAAGCTAAAATTAAAACAAAAAAGACAGTAATAAATTTTGGATAATTTAATAATTTCTCATATATGTTTTTTAACATAGGTAGTTTTTAGTAAATCTATCGGAAATACAACAAATAACTCGATAAGGTATAGTGCCTGTCAACTTTGCAAATTTATCAATCGTGAACTTATCATTATATATTTCTACAAAATCGCCAATTTTAATTAATTTTTTAATACTTGTTATATCTATAATTATTGTATCCATAGATATCCTGCCTATCATTCTTAATCTATTTCCTTTAAAAAAAACAAAACCTTTGTTAGATAACCTCAAACCAAATCCATCAGCGTATCCCATTGGTATTGTAGCTGTATACATATCTATTTTTGCTTTGAATGTTTGATTATAACCGCAAGTTTCACCTTTTTTTAATTTGTTTATAGCTATTATCGGCGACCTCATACTTACAACGTTTTTTATGTTTTTATCACAAAATTGATATCCGCCATATAAATTTATTCCGGGCCTTACCATGTCATAATGAAATTTTTTCCCCAAATAAATTCCTCCAGTTGAGGCTAAACTGTAATTAAAACCACTAAAATCCTTTTTAATTTTTTCAAATCTTTTTCTTTGAATATTATTATATTTGTCTTTTATACTACTAGAACTTGCTAAGTGACTCATTATTAAAACATATTTATATTTTCTTATGTTATGAATTTGTTTTAAAAGCTTTTTAGCATCTTCATTTTGAAATCCAAGTCTACACATTCCAGTATCAAAATGAATAATTAATCTATTTCTTTCTTTGTTTTTTAAAAATTTATGCCATCTTTGAAACTGCGAAAAATCATTTAATACAGGGGTCAATTGATATTTAAGGAAAGTTTTTTCTTCACTTTTCAATAACCCATTTAAAACATTAATATGAATGTTTTTAAATAATTTTCTTAAAATTATTCCCTCTGATAGTTGCGCTACAAAAAAATTTTTACATCCTACAGATTTTAAACTTTGTATGATTTTTTTTTGTCCACCAAGACCATAGCTACTAGCCTTAACACTACTTGCAACTTCAGTTTTATTACATAATTTTTTTAAATATATATAATTTTTTTTTATAGCTTGGAGATTAATATTTATTTCTGGAACGGAATATTTCATTTGTATTAAAATGAAAGTTTATAGATGATTTAGTTGGTTATTAAAATAATTATTTAGACTTTGCGTCGCTAAATTTTGTAAAAGCACTCTCAAATTCAAGCCTAATCAATCCAGTAGGCCCATGTCTTTGTTTTCCTATTATGATTTCAGCTTGATTATGAACTAAATTCATCTTTTCTTGCCATTCCACGTACTCTGGCGATCCAGCTCTTGGCTCTTTTTTTTCTAAATAATATTCCTCTCTATATACAAATAATACTACATCTGCATCTTGCTCTATAGATCCGGATTCTCTTAAATCAGATAACTCTGGTTTTTTTGTATCTCTTGACTCTACTGCTCTGGAAAGTTGAGATAATGCTAGAACAGGAACATCCAATTCTTTTGCTAAAGCTTTAAGTCCTTGAGTAATTTCTGCGATTTCTAAAACTCTACCCTCATTTTTAAAACTACCGGATTTTGCCAATTGGATATAATCTACAACAATTAAATCTAAACCTTTTTTCCTTTTTAATCTTCTTGCTCTATTGCTTAATGTGGCAATTGGAATTGCTGGTGTATCGTCAATATGCAGAGGCAAATCTTCTAAATTCTTAGAAGCTTCAAGAAATTTGTCAAAATCATCCTGATTAATTTTGCCTGTCCTAATGTTGTTAGATCTAATTTTAGATTGCTCTGCTAAAATTCTAGTAGAAAGCTGCTCAGAAGACATTTCAAGCGAAAAAAAAGCAACTGAGGATTTCTGTTTGTTATTTAATATTTCCATAGAAGCATGAAAAGCTATATTTGTTGCCAAGGCTGTTTTTCCCATTGATGGCCGACCTGCAATAATTATTAAATCTTGTTTATGAAGTCCACCTAGTCGATTATCTAAATCAGTTAAACCCGTAGGTACACCCACAATGCCTTTCTCATTTTTAAAAGCTGCAGATGCCATTGAAACAGTTTCTTGAAGTGCTTCTTGGAAACTAACAAATTTTTTGTTGAAATTTCCATTTTCTGCAATATCAAATAATTTTTTTTCTGTATCTTCTAAAATTTTATTAGCATCTTTATCTATGTTTTTGTCAGATGACTCCTCAAAAGTTTCTTTTGATATTTTTATTAATCTTCTTCTGACAAGAAGATCAGAAAGTAATTTAACATAAAATTTTATTTGTGTCTTTGTTGTTGATACCTTTGTTAATTTAACAAGGTATTCTGAACCTCCAATTTCTTTAAGTAACTCTTCTTTATTAAAATAATTTTTTAATGTAATAGGATTTGCTAAAAGCCCTTTAGAAATAAGGTTAGATATAACAACATAAATTTTTTTATTTATTTCGTCAAAAAAATGATTAGGTGTTATTTCGTCAGATACTTCATCGAATATTTCGTTATCTTCTAAAACTGATCCTAAAATTGCTTGTTCAGCTTCTAAATTATTTGGTACTTCTGTTTTTTGTAAAAAATCTAAGTTCTTAATATTACTCACAAAGCCATTATACATCTTTTAGTTATTAAAACTTTACTAATAAGACAAAATATTTGTGGAAAACTTAACTATTTATGAAATAGATTTGATTTCTAAATCAACGCTTGATTGAACTTCTGCGTGCAAATTTATAAAGATTTTGTGTACACCTAAAGATTTAATTTGATTTTTTATTTCTATTTTTTCAGCAGAAATTTTTATGTTAGATTTGTCTAATAAACCAATTATTTCTTTTACACTTACAGATCCATATAATTGACTATTTTCCATTGCTTCTTTTTTGATTACTAGTTTTAAACTCTTAATTTTTTTTGCTATTTCAAGAGATTTTGATTTTTCGATTTCGTTTTTTTTGTTAATTTCATCTTTCTGTTTTTTAAATATTTCCATATTTTTTTTATTTGCAATTAATGCCTTATTATTCTTAATTAAAAAGTTTCTACCGTATCCATCTTTTACTTTGACTTTTTGACCAATACTTCCTAATTTTTTTATGTTTTCAAGTAGTATAACTTCCATTTAATATCCTACATATGGTAATAGAGCTAAGGATCTAGCTTTTTTAATTTCTTTTGCTAATTTTCTTTGTTTAGAATGACTAACATTTGTAATCCTTGTTGGTAAAATTTTAGATGTATCTGAAATATATTTTCTTAATAATGTTAGATTCTTATAATCTATTTCAGGTGCGTTTTTACCACTTAAAGGACAAGCCTTTTTAAGTTGCGTTAGACTTTTTGAAAAGACTTGGCTAGATTTTTTCTTCTTTGTTTTTGTTCTTTTCATGTTTTAAGTTTTTTTTAGTTGAGAATCTTCTTTAGGAATATTCTTAAGTTTTATTGATAAAAACTTTATAATTTTTTCATTGTATCTTTCAAAATACTCTATTTCTTTAACTGCTTTTCCATCTGTTTCAAAATATAAGTTTTGGTAAATTCCTTTCACATTTTTCTTAATAGGGTAAGCTAGGTTCCTTATACCCCAGTCTTCCTTTTTAAGAATCTTACCGGAATTATTCTCTAAAATATCTAATATTTTCTTTTCAATAACTTCTAAATCCTTCTTATTACAATCAGGCGTTGCTATAAAAGTATGTTCGTAAATAGACATATTAAATTTTTTATATTATTTAAAAAAAACTTTCGTATAATAGTATTAATATTTATTCAACAGTAAAATATATATAAAAATTGAGCAAATCTATAATATTTCCTGGTCAAGGTTCACAATATCTCGAAATGGGTAAAAATTTGTTTGAAAATTTCTCTTATATAAAAGATTTATACTATGAGGTTGATGACGCTTTAAATTTTAAACTCAGCGATGTTATTTTGAAAAACCAAGACAAAAATTTACTTAATTTTACACAAAATACCCAACCTGCGATCATGATCACAAGTTATGCAATTTTTAAGGTATTAAAAATAGAAAAAAATTTAAATATAGAAGATTTTAAATATTGTGCAGGGCATTCATTAGGAGAATATACTGCACTATTAGTTGCTGAGAGTATCGATCTTACTCAAACAGCTAAAATTTTGTTTAATAGAGGAAAGTTTATGCAGAGTGCAGTACCTCTTGGACAGGGTAGTATGATAGCTGTATTAAATATTAATTGCGAAGAGATGGAAAATTTTCTAAGTAAAAAAAAATATAGTAGCGTAGAAATATCTAACGATAACTGTCCTGGACAAGTTGTATTAAGTGGTTCATTAGAGGATATAAATTTAATATCAATTGAAATAAAAGCAAAATTAAAAAAAAAATATGTAACTTTACCAGTTAGTGCACCTTTTCATTGTGGTTTAATGAAAGATGCCGAAGATCAGATGAATGAGTTTTTAAAAAATATAAATTTTAGAAAACCAAAAATACCCATTATTTCAAATTATTCTGCAGAAGTTCAAGAGGACCCAAAAAATATAAAAGATTTATTAATTAAACAAATTTGTGGCAGAGTCAGATGGAGAGAAAGCATTAATTTAATGTCATCATCAGGCGTAAAAAATATTTTAGAACTAGGGCCTGGAAAAACACTAACCAACATGATGAAAAGATTTAAAAATGATATAAAAACTTTGAATATTGAAAATTTTGAAGATATAAAAAGCTATGATTAATTTACAGAACAAAAGAGTAATTTTAACTGGTGGCTCAAGAGGTATAGGACTGTCAATTTTAGAAGAAATGAATAAGTTGAATGCTAAAATTTTAATTATAGGTACAAATGAAAAAAGATTGAGTGAAATTTCAAAACAGTTTCCCAATATTATAGTAAAAAAATTTGATATTTCAAAACATAACGAAATTGAAAATAATTTTAAAGAATTTTGTGCTGAACTTGGTGGATTAGATGTATTAATAAACAACGCTGGTATAACAAAAGATAATTTAGCTTTAAGGATGTCCTTTCAAGATTGGAACGATGTACATAGCATTAATTTACACTCCACCTTTTTATTTACACAAAATGCTATCAAAGTAATGTTGAAAAATAAAAGCGGCAGCATAATAAATATTACTTCAGTAGTTGCCCATACTGGTAACCCCGGACAAGCTAACTACACTAGTTCAAAAGCTGGAGTTATTGCAATGACAAAATCTTTAGCAAAAGAGTATGCAAGAAAGAACATAAGAATCAATTGTATATCACCTGGATTTATAGAAAGTGATATGACTAAAAGTTTAGATGAGAATCTTAAAAAGAAGTTATTAGAGAATATTCCAATGGCGAAAATTGGGGCTGGTAAAGATATAGCTAAATCTGTAATTTTTTTAGCCTCTGATATGTCTAATTATATAACTGGTGAAACAATCCACGTTAACGGTGGTATGTATATGTCTTGATAATTGCAAAAGATTAATTTAATACGAATAATATATAAATATAATTTAGGGAGAATAAAATGAGTGAAGTAAGGGAGAAGGTAAAAAAAATCATAGTAGATCATTTAGGAGTTGATGCTGAAAAAGTTACAGATGAAGCAAGCTTTATAGATGATTTAGGGGCTGATAGCTTAGACACTGTTGAGTTAGTAATGGCGTTCGAAGAAGAATTCGGTTCTGAAATATCAGATAGTGATGCAGAAAAAATCTTAACCGTTGGAGATGCTATAAAATTTATCGAAAGTCATCCATCTAAATAGTTTTGATAATTAAAAACTCAAAAGGTTTTGCAGTAATTATATCCTCTCCATCAGGAGTAGGCAAGACGACTGTAACGAAAGCAATTTTAAAAAAAATTAAGCATACAAAATTATCAATTTCTTGGACTACACGCTCTCCGCGATTCAAAGAAAAAAATAAAAAAGATTACATTTTTACAAGTAAAAAAAAATTTTTTTCAAATATTAAAAAAAATAATTTTTTAGAACATGCTAAAGTTTTTGGTAACTATTATGGTACACCAAAAAAGAAAATACAAAAAGATTTTAAAAAAGGTAAAATTGTTATTTTGGATATTGATTGGCAGGGAAGTAGAAAAGTAAAAAAAATTTTAAGAGAAAAATGTGTATCAATTTTTTTATTACCACCATCATTTTCAGCTTTAAAAAAAAGATTAATTAATAGACATAAAAATGATTTAATGGTCGCTAAGAAAAGATTTTCTTTTGCTAAAAAGGATATAAAACATTGGATTGATTATGATTATGTATTAATTAATGATGACCTAAGTAAGTGTATTAAATTTGTAATAAAAATCATTGAACACAAATCTTTAAAACAATTACTAGAAAATAATGCACGTCAGCGATTAAAAAAAATAATATAATTTAAACAATTTTAGCCATCAGATGATATATGTCTATTGGTATATTCTCAGGTCTAAGGTCGTAATAAGTATGAAATTTGTACTTTTCTATTTGTTTGTTTGAAAAAAGGCGTTCAATTTTTTTCTTATTTTTTTTTCTTCTAGAATTAAAAAAAATATTTGTAATTTCCTCTAGCTTTACGATATCATTAAAATCAATTTTACTTGTTTTCAAAGGACTAAATTCGAGAACACATGAATCTACTTTTGGTTTTGGAAAAAAATTATTTTTCCCTACGTTTATTCTTATATTTATTTCAAAAAAAGCTTTACTTATAACTGAAATTCTTCCGTATTTTTTATTATTAATATTAGATATAATTCTTTCAGCCAATTCCTTTTGAAACATTAGTATCATTTTTTTAACGTTATTAGTTGAAGCTTGCAATTTAATCCACTTTATTAAAAGTAGGTTAGAGATATTATAAGGTAAATTCGATATGATAGTTATTTTTTCATCAAAATACCTCGATTCATTAAATTTATTTATATCCATATTTACAGACTTGTAATTTGTATTTTTAAATAAATTTAAGTTAAGAGAATGTAGGAAATTATCGTATTCTACTACAATAAATTTTTTTGGATTTTCTTTGCAAATAAATTTTGTTAGGGCATGTTTGCCACTTCCAACCTCTAAAACCGTCGACTTAGAAGTGATATTTGCTAAAGATACAATTTTTTTTGATATATTATCGTTTATTAAAAAATTTTGTCCTAAATTTTTAATTGGTTTAATTCTCATGAAAAAATTTTATACAATATTTTAGGCTATCATTTTTTAATTTATTAAAATTTTTTATATTAGGTGCTGTACCATGGTCTGGTGAACCTCTTAAATATTTTAGTCCTATAGTCAAATTTATGCCTTCAAACTTATTGATAGCTTTGAATATCGGGAGAACTTGATCATGATACATACCTACAATACAAAAAGGTTTTTTTGGGTCATTTACATAATTAAAAATACTGTCAGCTGAATATGGCCCGAATACATTAGAGTGTTTTTTCTTCAAAAATCTGATTGCTGGAACAATTATTTTGCTTTCAACGGTTCTGTCACTCATATCTTTTGCCGAGTGAGGGTTCAGTCCAGTTACCAGAATGTTTACATCTTTATTTAAATGTTTTTTATAAAATAGTTTTATATTATTAACATTATTTATAATTTTACTTTTTGTAATTAAATTATTAACTTTTTTAATTTCAACATGAGTTGTGATTGGTGAAACAGAAAATTTACTACTATACAATAGCATTGTCTCAGTATTTTTTTTACTAATTTTATCTGAATAAAATTCAGTAAATCCTACAAATTTTTTCGGCAATATTTTTTTATTTATTGGCAGATTTATGAAATTCTTTGCATGCCCTTTTTTCAAGTTTGATAAAGCTACGTTGAAGATCTTTTGAAAATATTCATATTTTTTTTTGGATTGTACTTGGTAAATTCCGATCTTTTTATTTGGTATTTGCTCATTAATATTTTTGATCTCATGTAAAGATTTTTTGAATTCTGGCCTAAATTGTTTTTTATCTCCAACAATTATAAACCTTTTTTTTTTGTCAATTTTTTTTAAATAATTTATTGTTTTACCAACTATAAAATAACTACTAGCATTCAACTCTAAAAGTAATATTAAAGTTTTATCTCTTTTTGACATTAACTAGGTAATTTAACTTAATTTCATTAAAATATGTTTTATTGTATACAGACATTTTTTTATTTTTTTCAATTGTTATAAGGTTATTATAATCTTTTTCACTTAAATCTTTACTATTTTTATCCTCAATTTTATTTTCAACTTCTTGCGTATTAATATTAATTTTATTTCTAAACATTTTTTTTATAAGTTCTATCCACTTCATTTCAATTTCTACTCTTTCAAAAAAAAAATCATATAAACCCATATCTTTAAGTGTTCCAATATTTGAACTTTTTGACTCTAAAATTAATTTGATTCTGTCGTTAATTAATCTTTTATTTATATTAATATTATATTTATTGAGTTCTGACTTTTTAATTTGATGATTAATTAAAGATTTTAACAATGACTTGCTTGATTGATTATTTAGCTCAACATTTGTTTGAGAAAAAATTTTAAATAATTGATATTCCTTAAACAAATCAACATTTGTTATAATATCGTCGTTTACCTTAGCAATGATTTGGACTTTATTAGGGTAGGAATGGTTAGTAGTCAAAAAAACTAAAACAAATGCAGTTATTGTAAAAATTTTTTTCATTAGTCTAAAAATTTAGATAAATCAGGAGCAAACCCTTCTCCGTAAGGTTTAATAATTATATTAAATGTAATTGTTCTGTCAGGTTTTAAATCTTTATCGAGGTAAAATGTTTTATCGGTCGATAGGGAATACCTAATACAATCATTTTCATAATTAATAGAAAATGACGCTGACTCAGATTTATTGGTGTCTAAATTTTTTCTATAATTTGAACTAACATAGTAGTTATTTGATAGTAATATATTTGTAGATGTCTCATTAAACCTTGTATTTCCTATGTGATTTCTCAATTCATAATATGCATTTGATACGTTAATAAATCTATTGCCAAAAGCCAATTCTAATGAATTTTTATTCAATTCACTAACATTATTATCAATTGCAAAGTCATAAGTTAATGAGAAAAAGTTTCTATCAAAGAGTGATAATACATTTAAATCTTTGTTGATATTTTTATTTTTTTTACCGTTAAATGTAAATGAGTAAGATCCAACAAAATCAGACGAAGTATTATTTAAAGAACTTGAGCTTGGCAATAATTGATTTTCTTTTTCTCTAATTACCTGACCAATTTGAAAATTTTGATTTATTGATTTGCTAGACGATATAAAATTATATTTATCCCAATTTATTCCATAGCCTACACTAAAATCTTTATCAAAATTTTCTTGGTCACTAAGTCTATTTATTGAATACAAATCATTCACGTTAAAATAAGTCTCTGTTGAAAAATTGTTTTTTGTTTTACCAGCGGTATATTTAGCAAATATTCTTGGTGTTAATTTTGAATAATTATTTCCATTTTTATAACTTATTAGTGGATATTTAGTATCTAACGCTACAGTCACATAATTCTGAGAGTCAAAGTCTTCTTTTTCTCCATAAACTTTTTTGTTATTTAAATTAATATTAGTGAGGTTTGCTTTGATAAAATGTTGAAAACCTGAATTTTTAAATACAATTTCTTTAGAAGATATATTAAATATATTTGTTTGTTTACTTTGTTCTTGGTCATTATTATCTAAATCATTACTATTACTAAACTTCTTATGTATAAATGAAGTATTAATATCGTAATTTATTTTAGAGTTACTCGAGAAGAAATTGTAATTAAAACTTGGAAGTAAATACTCATATTTTTCATTAGAAGTTTTATTTAAATCTTCAAGAATAGAGGCTGAAGCAGTAAATCTTTTATTATCACCATATGATGTAAATGATAATTTATTTTCTAAATCCTCGATATCATAATTAAATAATTGTCCATTAATTTTATTAACCTTTAAATAATTTTCTTGTGATGATCGTTGTACTTGAAAATCTATATTCGAGTTACCAAAAAGCAAGTTAGATTTTTTTTGAAATTTTAAAAAAAGGTGGTTTCTTGAGCCCCCGGTTCGTTGTTCACTTGATAAAATTCTTTTATAACCTTCTGTGTAACCACTTTCTAAAATTAAAGATGAATTTTCAAATTGCTGCCTGTATTGAGCGGTATACAAATGATTTTCATCAAAATAAAATATTGGTGAGAATGTTAAGTCTTTATCATCATCAATAGCCCAAAAATATGGTGTCTTTATAGTTCTACCTAAATTACTAATTGATGAAATGTTTGGAGGCAGAAAACCACTTTTTCTTTTTACACTTGGATCTGGATGAGTCAGATAAGGTAGATAAAATATAGGAAGATTTTTTATAGTTAATGTTGCGTTGTTATGCTTAATATTTTTATTTTTAATGTCATGTGTCGTTTTTGAACTATTTATGCTCCAAACAGGACAATATTCATTTTTAGAATTATTAATTTGTTTACAATTAGTTAAATTATTCTTGTTATAAACAAATATTTGCTTATTTAGATCAAATTCTACGCTTTTAGATTTATAAGTTGTTCCATCACTTGTTTTTGCAAATAATTTAGATCCTGAACCTTGTTTAGACCTGTAAGAATAATTTAAGGTTTCAAGTTTATAAAAATTATTTTTTTCGATAATTTTTATATTATTAAATGCTTCTAGGTTACCTTCATTAATAAATAACTTAAATTTGCCACCACTAATTGTAATTTTACTATTGTCATCTATAAAATTGAAACTTGTACTTGATGTAATCGTATTATTGATTTTATTATAAACTATATTTTCTGACAAAATTCTATAATCGCCATAAGTAGCTTTAGCTGACCCGTTTGCAATTATAATTTTTTTATTATCTTTATATTCAATATTTTTAGCTGATATTGTGTAATTCTCTTCTGAATTAACGGCAAAGATTAAGAATTGCATTAAAGATATGCAAGTAAATATTTTTAATATTTTATTCATTTTTATCAAATACAAACACAAAGGTTGAACTAGTTAGCATTAAAATTGGAAACCATATAGATAAAATCAATGGTACCTTGTTTGATTTGCCCAAAGAAATTGAAAACTCATTTAAGAAATATACTAAAATACCAATAAAAAAACCCATGAAAACTAACATATAGAATCTATTTGATAAAAATTTTGGTTTTTTAAAGACTACTAGTAAAGATAGATAAACCATTGATAATAAAAAAAGTGGTAAAACTAAATCTTTATTAAGTTTAATGATTAATTCTTGCCCATAATAACCTCGTTTTCTTAACAATTCTAAATTTTGCTTCATATCCCAAATAGATACGGTTTCTGAGTTAGAAAATATATTTTTAAGTTTTTCAATATCAATATTGATATTATAAATTTTATGACTAGGAGTTTTTGTAACTAAAAAATTTTTTGTAAAATCGATCCTTTCCACGTTTATAAGTTCCCATTCATTTCCGACAATTTCCATTTCATCTGCATCTATTTTTTCCAACAAGATATTATTTTTAAAATAAAATATTGAAATATTTCTAAGAAAATTAAAATTATCATTTTCTATTCTATCTGCTCTTATTATCATAGAGTTATTTTTATCTATTTGATCTTTAAGCCATAAGCCAGTGTTTGATAAAATCATAAGGTTTTCATTTTTGGAAAATTTGTTTTTTGTTTCTGAATAAATTTTTGCAAGATTTGCTGAGAAAGGTGAGATAAGTATAATTAATAATAAACCAAATATGAAAGCATATATAGCTGGAATGTTAAGTATATATCTTTTTGATATTCCAGATAAGTTTATTGAAGACAACTCATTATTAGTTTGTATTTTATGATAAAACATTAAACCTGCGAATAAAAAAATAAAAGGCATAGTTTCTGTCAAAAGCGATGGAATTTTAAATAATGATAATATTAGACTTTGTATGATAATGTTTTTTTGAATATTTTTTTCACTAAAAAAAGTTAACTCGCTGACAAAACTTGTTAAAATTAATAATGAAAAAAAAACACCGAATATTATAGATAAAGAATAAGAAAATTCTTTACATATATATTTAATTAATAGCCAAGGTGTAAATGATTTCATGATGCTTCTTTTCTTAATATTTTTTTATTTACTAAATAAATAATTGTTGAAAAAATAATAGGAGATAAAAAATAAACTTTTTCTATGAAGATATTTCTAGAACTAAATTTTGTTAATGACTCATTTATTAACAACACTGCAACTCCTAAAAAAAATAACATTATTTTGATGTTTCTTTTTTTTTTAGTATTATTTTCTTTGTAAGATATTAAGCAACAACCAATAAAAAAAATTACAAAAATATATAAAGGTTTTATTATTCTCTTATATAATTCTTCTTTTACATCTATTTTATATTTTTTATCTGTTACTGTTTTTTTCAACTCAAGATTTTTTTTAATCAACCATAATATATTTCTTTCTGAAAGTTTTGGGTATGTTGTTGTAAAACTTTCAAATTCTGAAAAATCGAATGTCATTTTTTCAAATTTTATATTATTTGTTTTTTCTCCATCTCGTTCTTGTAGTACGCCTCCGCTTAATTCTAAATAGGTCAAATCTTTATTTTTTAGTATCCTCCCTTTGCTTGCGAAAATTATTCTTTGTTTCTCATAAATAAAAATATTTTCCAATACCCCTTTTTTATTATTTTTATCTACATAAACAGTTATACCTTTTAGCGGTGTGTTAAAATTTTGTTCCTTCATTAAGGAGTTAGCGATTGTAAAACTTGAATTTGCTAGAACTGCCCTTCCTTTCAAAGATGCCATTGGAGATAGAAACAAATATAAAAAATAATAAATAAAAAAAATAAGGATGCATACTTTTAGTAACATTGTAATTAATTGTTTTTCATCTACACCAGATAACCAATATACATTTAATTCGTTATCATTTTCTAATTTGCTAATTGTATAAAATAAACTCACTAATAGACTAAATAAAAAAAGTTGAGTAAATATTTTTGGAAATTGGAAAAATACAAATATTAAATAGACATTTATCGGATTTCCATTTTCAGTTACCAAATCAAGGTACCTAGCGGCTTGATTAAACCAAATTATAAATGAAAGTGTGACAAGAATTACACTAAAAGATTTTAGTAATTCTAAACTAAAGTATTTAAATAACTTGTTTTTAAACATATTTTTATGTAAATAATTTGCAATTATGTTTGAAATATCAAATAATCTTAAAAATACTATTACTAATAAAGTAATTTTTGTCAAAAATAAGGTTTTCATCAAAAAACCTAACAAATTGTATGATAAAAAAGACCTGGAGTTACTAAATGCGTATTCAGACAGGATAAATCAAAAAGATGTAACACTTATAGAATTCAATAAAAATAAAATATTGCATCAGTTAATAGTAATTAATGAAAAAAACTATACCAATCCTTTTGAGTTTCAAAATTTAGGTGGAAAAGTAAAGTCCTTATTAAATAATAAAAATAAACTGTTGATATCCTTTGATACTCTTAATTATAAAAAAAAAGACATTTTTATCACAAATTTTTTATTAGGATTTTTATCAAAATCATATAATTTTGAAAATTATAAAACTGATAATAAAAACAAAAAACAAAATATAATTCAAAAACACTTAATTTATACTTCAAACAAAAATAGCATCACAAAATGTTTAAAAAATGCGCAAGCAATAAATTTAGGATTAGTTGAAACTAGAAACTTAGTAACGACACCTGCAAATATTTTAAATCCATTTAATTTTTCAAAAAAAATTGTTCAATTAAAAAAATTCGGTCTCAAAGTAGAAATACTCGATGAAAATAAATTAAATAAATTAGGTATGCGTGCATTACTGGGTGTAGGTCAAGGTAGCACAAATAAAAGTTACGTAGCTGTTATTTCATGGAAAGGTTTAAAAAATAAAAATAAAAATCCATTAGCTTTTATTGGTAAAGGAGTTTGTTTTGATACTGGTGGTATCTCATTAAAGCCGGCTAAATTTATGGAGGAGATGAAGTATGATATGGCGGGTGCAGGTACTGTAGTGGGTTTAATGAAAACATTAGCTTTGAGGCGTGCGAAAGTAAATGCTGTGGGTGTTGTTGGGTTAGTTGAAAATATGGCTGATGGTAATGCTCAAAGACCAGGAGATGTTGTTAAATCATATAGTGGAAAAAGTATCGAGATTTTTAACACGGACGCGGAAGGTAGATTAGTTCTGGCAGATATAATTAGCTATACTGAGAAAAGATTTAAACCAGAATTTATGATTAATCTTGCAACTCTTACTGGTGCAATAATAATTGCTTTAGGTAATGAGTATGCAGGATTATTTTCTAATAATGACAAATTATCAACCCAATTATTTGAGTCTGGTAAAATTGATAATGAAAAAGTTTGGAGATTACCATTATCAAAAGAATTTGATAAATTGATTAATTCTCAAATAGCTGATGTTCAAAACATAAACTATTCTGGTGGTGCTCAGTCAATAACTGCAGCACAATTTTTGCAAAGATTTGTTTTAAAAAAAACACCATGGGCTCATTTAGATATAGCTGGTATGGCTTGGACGAGAAAAGGGGACAACGTTACTCCTTCAGGAGCTACAGGATATGGTGTTAAACTTCTCAATAGACTGGTTACAGAATTTTATGAGTAATCAAAGAACTCTTTCTCTAATAAAACCAGACGCAGTTGAAAGAAATTTAATTGGAAAAATAATAGATATATTTGAGTCTAACGGGATTATTATTGAAAAGATTAAAAAATTAAATGTTTCAATTGATTTCTCAAAAAAATTTTATGACGTTCACAAAGATAAGCCTTTCTACAATGATTTATGTAACTATTTAAGTTCTGGTCCAATTGTTGCGATGATACTGAAAGGTGAAGATGTGATTAGAAAAAATAGAGACTTGATGGGTGCTACTAACCCTATAGAAGCCAAAGAGGGAACTATTAGAAAAAAATTTGCAATTTCAATTGATAAAAATTCGGTTCATGGGTCAGACTCTGAGGAAAACGCTTCAAAAGAGATATCTCTTTTTTTTAATTAATAAAATCATTCAAGCAATTAGGGTATAAATAATGCTCTTTTTTTAAAACTTTTTTTTGTAAGGTTTTCACATTGTCACTTTTATTTATTTTTACTTTAGTTTGACCTAAGATTTTACCAGAGTCTAAACGAGAATTTACTAGATGAACTGTGCAACCTGAAAATTTATGTTTATTCTTTATTGCTCTTTCGTGAGTTCTTAATCCTTTTAATTTTGGTAAAATAGAAGGATGTATATTTAAAATTGGATTTTTAAAAAGTAATATAAATTTTTTTGAAAGAATTCTCATAAAACCCGCTAAGCAAAGTATTTCAATTTTGTTTCTTTTTAAAATTTTGATTGATTGTTTTTCAAAAATTTTAATATCATTACTTAGAACAAAGTTTTTTATATTATTTTTTTTTGCAAATTTAATACCATGGGTACCTTTCTTGTTTGAGATAACTAAAACTATTTTATAATGAGACTGTTTTTTTCTAGAAAATTTGTATAAACTTTTGAAATTAGATCCTTTTCCAGATAAAAAAACAGCAACTTTTTTTTTGTTAAAACTTAATTTTCCCATCAAGTATAACTCTAGTATTTCTTTTATACGTTACTTCACCAATAACATATGGATTAAGTGATTTGGAACTTTTTATAATTTTATTAATATTTTTTGGACTTGCAATCACACAAAATCCTACTCCACAGTTAAATGTATTTAGCATTTCATCATGTTCTACAAATTGATTTATCCATGAAAAAATTTTTTTTGTCTTAATTTTTTTTAAATTTATTTTTATTTGATAATTTTTTGGAATTACTCTTATAATATTATTAATTAATCCTCCCCCAGTGATATGAGCTGCACCATTTAAAAACCTTTTTTTATGCAAATTCAATATTATATCTGAGTATATTTTTGTAGGTTTTAACAATTCACTTTTTAGGAAAGCATTTTTATTTAAATTAATTTTTTTCTCAGAAATTATTTTTCTAATTAAAGATAACCCGTTAGAGTGAATACCATTAGATGGAAATCCCAAAATTATATCCTTATTTTTAATTTTTGATCCGTCAAGGATTTTGGTCTTCTCTAATATACCCACCGCAAAACCAGCTAAATCAAATTTATTACCAGAGTATATTCCTGGCATTTCTGCCGTTTCTCCTCCTGCTAAATAACAATTAGATATTTTACAGCCCTCTGCAATTCCCCTGATTAATTCTTTATATTGTTTATTTCTTACTTTTCCGACAGAAATATAATCTAAAAAAAAAATTGGTTTTGCACCTTGCACTATCAAATCATTAATACACATTGCTACTAAATCAATACCAATTTTTTTACAATTATTTAATTTGCTAGCCAATTCCACTTTTGTACCAACCCCATCGGTCGCTGATACTAGAACAGGATTTTTGATTTTATATGGTGACAAATCAAATAATGAGCCAAAGCCACCAATATTTTTAAAACCTTTAATTGTAGATCCTTTAATTTTTGTTTTATTGGAAAGTTTTGATATATAATTAATTAAATTAGATGTGTTACGTGTATTTACACCGCTGTTTTTATAAGTAAATTTTTTTTTATGCACTATAGTAATTATAAAAATAATATATTTTTTTTATTAATATTTTCTTTATCTTTTTGGTTTAATTTTAAAGTAAATGCAAATATTTATACTGTTGATAATTTTAAATATTCAGAAAAAATAAGTAATATAAAAAAAAATAGATCGTCTATAATAGATAAAATCAAAATACAGGCATTTGATCAATTAAAAAAGAGATTATTAGTGGAGGACGATCTTAACTTAATAAAATCTAATAATCAGGCTCTCAACCTAATAGATGACTTTATAATTAAAGATGAAATTCAAATAAATAAAAATTATCAATTTGTAGTTTCTATTAAATTTAATGCTGATAAAGTTAAGAGCTACTTTAAATCAAAGAAAATAAGATATGTTGATTTTAAAGGTAAACCAATTTTAGTTATATACTTGGAAAAAAATGAAAAAAACCAACTTAACATTTGGAATAATAAAAATTTTTATAATGTCTTTTTTTCATTTGAAGATTACCTTATAGAATATATATCTCCTGGAGGAGATTTATTAGACCAAAAAAGTATCACCTTAGATCAAAATTTAAATTTAAAAGATATAAATATTAATAAATTATTAAATAATTATGGTTTAAAAAATTTCTTAATTATTTATTTAGATAAAAACTACAAAAATAATATTAGAACAAAGCTTTCAATAAATAATTCTGTATATTACAAAAGCTTTTTATATTCTGGAAATTATGATCTTATAATACCAAAGCTAAAATTCTTTGTTGAAAATATTTGGAAAGAGCAAAATATATTTAATACAGAAAACACAAAAAAGATCGTATATAATTTTTATCCAAAAAATGCAGATAATTTAAATTTATTTATTAAAACTATTTCTGAAAATAAAAATATTTCAGAAAAAAAAATTGAATTAGTTTCTAAAAAAAAAGTTGTGGGATCTTTTATTTTCTCAGGAAGCGAAGATGAACTAATTGAAAATCTAGAAAATAAAAATATAAAAATTAGAAAACAAAATAATAATTGGGATATATATTATAATGAATGAACAAAAAGTATTTTTATTTAAAAATACTGAATATTATTTCGAAGAGGACTTTTGTATATCTAGTAGCAACAAAAATGTTTTTGATTTTTTAAAAAACTATCCAAAATGGCCATCAAAATTAATAAATATTTATGGACCCAAATACTCTGGAAAAACTCACTTACTGAATATTTTTAAAAAAAAAGAAAATTTAAAATTGATAGACTACAAAATTTTAAAAAAAAATAAAAATATAGAAGAATATTTGAATCTCAAATTTTTAATAATCGATAATTTTAATGATGAAGTAATAGACGAAAGATTAATTTTTACATTAATAAATAATTTTTTAAATGCAAATAATTATTTAATAATAGCATCTAGAACACCTTTGCTAGACTATAAAATATTATTAAAAGATTTAAAATCCAGAATTAATATTTTTGATATCAAAAAAATAGACCAACCAGGTGATGACTTAATATATACTTTGGTAACAAAGTTTTTTTCGGACAGGCAGGTATCTATAGAAAAAGATTTAATAACTTATATTGTTAGAATGATTGGTAGATCATATGAAAATATATTTAGCTTCGTAAATGAATTCGATAATTTTGTGTTAAGTAATAAAAAAAAAATATCCAAAAAATCTATTAACGAATTTTTAAAAAAAACTAAATCTGAATAATTCCATTTTTAGATTTAACATTAATATTTCCAGTTAAAAATTTTTCAAACTTATTGTAAAAAATTTTTTTTCTCCATTTGCTTTTATATTTTTTATAAGCAAGATAATTATATATTTCGTTTTTAGTAGCAATTAAATTTTCATCTATTTTATTTTTTTTTGCTATTATTAATCTTATAAAGTTCATAGATGCAATTAATGTATTATCAATTCTAATTTTTCTGATTTTGATTTTTTTTAAATAATTAATATTTTTCATAATTTTATTTTTAAAATCTTTTGAAATTTTAGTATTTTTTTTTAGTATATTATTATTTTTAGAATTAAGTAATTTTATTATATCATTATCGCTAAGAACCCAGTTTTTTGGGAGATTCTTTTTTTTTGAGATCATATTTCTTATCATAAGAATATTTTTGAATTGTTTATTTTCAAGTATATTAATATTGATATTTCTTTTTAGTATTGAACTCAACTTTAGTACATTTGTTGCATTCTTTTTAAATATATCCATTTCCTCATTAAAGTATTTTATTTTTTTTGTTTTATATAAAATTTTTTTTAAGTATTTATGCGTTGGTTCTAAATACTTAGTGTCGTTTTTTAGGTAGCTTATGACTTTTTTACTTACAGGTCTTTTTAACCAATTGATATTTTGAAGTTTTTTATCAATTTTTTTTTGCAAATAATTTTAGTTATATTTTGATATGATAAATTTCTTTCAAATCCACAAAATGCTGCAGCTATTTGATTATCAAAAATTGGCCCTAACTCACAATCAAATTGGTGAATTAACTCTAGATCTTGTTCAGATCCATGTAAAATTTTAGTTATTGATTTAGCAGAAATTAAATTTATTAATGGTTTAACTAATTTCTTATATTTTAATGCATCAAGTATATAATAAATTTTACCATCAAAAATACTAATAAAGGACAAAGTAGCTTTATAAGTATTTTCCCTATTAAACTCAGTATCTAAATACAAGTATTTTTTTTTCTTTATTTTTTTTTTAAAAATGTTTAATTTTTTTTCGTTATCAATTATCATTTAAATATTGTTTTTATATTAAAAATATATATCAACATTCCAAAGGGTTAAATTTGCATAGATATAGATCACATAACTGCGGGGAATTAAATAAAAAAACTATAGGTTCCATTGTAAAAATCTCAGGTTGGCTCCACAAAAAACGAGATCATGGTAACTTGCTTTTTTTGGACTTAAGAGACAACTATGGTATTACTCAGTGTGTAATTGACCAAAGTAATAATTTGTTTAAACATTTAGAAAGAACTTCTTTAGAAACAGTTCTTTTAATTGAAGGCAAAGTAGTAGAAAGGTCGAAAGAAACAATTAATAAAGATTTATTAACTGGTGAAATAGAAATTCACATTGAACAATTTGAAATCCTTGGTGAATGTTCTGAATTACCAATGCCAGTATTTAGTGATCAAGATTATTCTGAAGAGATTCGATTAAAATATAGATATTTAGATTTAAGAAGAAAAAAAATTCATGAAAACATTTTGCTAAGATCTGAAATAATTTCATTTATTAGAGATAGTTTGAGATTAATGGGTTTTAACGAATTTCATACACCCATTTTAACTTCGTCGAGTCCTGAAGGAGCAAGAGATTTTTTAGTTCCGAGTAGATTAAATATTGGAAAGTTTTATGCATTACCACAGGCACCTCAGCAATTTAAACAATTAATAATGGTTGCAGGATTTGACAAATATTTTCAAATTGCACCATGTTTCAGGGATGAAGATGCAAGAGCAGACAGAAGTCCAGGTGAATTTTATCAACTAGATTTAGAAATGTCTTTTGTAACGCAAGAAGATATTTTTAATGTTATAGAAAAACTTTTTACTAAATTATTTACAAAATTTAGCAAACAAAAGAATATTGATGAAAAATTTCCTAGAATCAAATTTGAAGACTCAATGCTAAATTACGGTACTGATAAACCAGATTTAAGAAATCCATTAATAATAAAAGATTTGACTGAGTTTTTTAAACTAGATGATGTTAAATTTGAAATTTTCAAAAAATTGGTTTCTAAAGGAAATATTGTAAGAGCTATTAAAACTCCTAATACTATCAATAAACCTAGAAGTTTTTTTGATGGTATCGATAAATGGGCTAAAGCACAAGGCGCTTCAGGGTTAGCATATTTTTCTATAGAAAAATTCGAGAACAAATTTGTTGGCAAAGGCACAATTGGCAAACTATTTGGTGAAAAAGCTTTAGAAAAAATTTGTCAATGTGTAAACGCCAATGAGGGAGATAGCTTATTTTTAGCCTGTGGCAATAAAAAAGATGTAGAAATGATATTAGGTCAAGCAAGAATTAAAATTTCTGACGATTTGGATCTTTCTCAAAAAGATAAGTTTAAGTTTTGTTGGATAACCGATTACCCGATGTTTGAAATAGACGAAAAAACAAAAAAAATAAATTTTAGTCATAATCCTTTTTCAATGCCTCAAGGAGATATAAAAAAATTAGATTTTTCTAAACCGCTGAACATCAAAGCTTATCAGTATGACCTGGTTTGTAATGGTATTGAATTATCTTCAGGCGCAATTAGAAATCATAAACCCGATTTAATGTATAAATTATTCGAAATTGCTGGATACGATAAAAAAGATATTGATACAAAGTTCTCTGGAATGGTATCTGCATTTAAACACGGAGCTCCTCCACACGGCGGAATAGCCCCAGGAATTGATAGAATAGTAATGTTACTCGCTAATGAAAAAAATATAAGAGAAGTTATAATGTTTCCAATGAATCAAAATGCTCAAGATCTAATGATGAATGCTCCCAATGATATAGATGTTGAATTATTAAAAGATTTAGGTTTAAAAATTATAAACAAAAAAAATTAAGCTTTTTTGCTTTTTATATTCAATCTTACATTTGTTAGATCTACTAATTTATCTTTGTATTGATTTCTCATAAAGCCTTTACTTGTGCTATCTTTCAATACATCTAAAAATTTAGATAATTCCGGATTATCATCAAAGTTTGTATTTTCGCTCTTTTTGATTGATGGAGTATGCGCTAAATCTTCTCTATTTAGGTATGAAATAGCTAATTCTCTAAAAAGATAATCAAGAATAGATGTTGCACTCAAAATTCTATCATTACCAGTGATTTTTCCTGATGGTTCAAATTTTGTATCAATAAATGCATCCACAAACTCTTCTAAAGGAACTCCATATTGTAGACCTAAAGAAATAGCTATTGCGAAATTGTTCATTAATGCCTTAACAAGTTCGCCTTCTTTATTAGTATCTATGAAAATTTCTCCTACTTTGCCGTCATCATATTCGCCAATATGTAGATAAATTTTGTGATCACCAATTGTTGCCTTTTGTATATATCCCTTTCTTCTGTCGGGCATTTTTTTTCTATTATTAAAACTATTTTCAATTTTTTCTTTGTCTTTTTCACTAAAATTTTGCGTTTTAGCGACGTGTGATTTTTCTAATAAATTTTCAATTTTCAAATCATTGTTAATTTGTTTATTAGAAGCGACATTTTTTATATCGCTAGTAGCCCGGGTTTTTCTTTTATTAAATTTTATATCAAGTAACTCAAATTTGCCGTCTTTTCTTTTCTCCAAATCTTTCAGACTTTGGTTAGATATTTCTTCTAACAAATGAGTTATTTTAAAAACACATGTATAAAAGGTTTCGGACGTATATTTACTCATAAAAGAATCACAGAATCTAAAAATTGAGTTAGTTTTCTATTTCAGTTTTTGTTATAAGTCTAATTAAAAATAATCAACTCAAAATTGTAAAATGTTTAAAATTATTTTCTCTTGGTGGAATAGGCAAACTTTTGGAACTTTATTAAACACTCTAATTTTTGGTGTTAAAGTTGGCGTGGATGATTTTGGTAACACCTACTATAGAAATAAGTCTGATACGAAAAGATGGGTGATTTATAATGATGTAATAGATGCATCTAAAATACCCCCCGAGTGGCATTCATGGATGCATAGACTGATAAAAACAACACCAGATAAGATAAAATTCACTAATTATCAATGGCAAAAAAAATATTCTGAAAACCTTACTGGTACCTCTAAATCTTATAATCCAAACACAAAAAACAAAAACTTTAAAAATAAAAAATACAAGTCATGGCAACCAGATTAATCTATATATGTATTTTATGTTTTTGTTGTATAAATAGCTCATTTAGTGATGACAAAAATTTTATAATATTAGATAAAAAAAATAATTTTGTACAAATTTCTCTTTTAGACAAAATTACATCGAAAAAACAAATTGTTAAAATAAGATTGAAAGAAAAAACTATAATTAAAAATTTCGAAATCTACGTAGATAAATGCGTTAAAGATTATAGACAAGGATATTTAGAAACATTAGCACACTTTCAGATCAAAGATAAAAACATTAGTAGCAAGAATATTGTTTTTATTTTTAATAATTGGATGTTTACCTCGTATCCATCATTAAACTCATTTGATCATCCAAATTATGATATCTGGCTAGAAAAATGTTATTGATTATAGTTTTGCTTTAGCAAGCCAATTGACATTATAGTTACAATTAATAAAATCTTCGTGATTTACTATTTTTTTATGCAAATCTATTGTTGTGTCTATACCGTTTATAACAAACTCTTCCAATGCTCTTTTCAATCTTGTTTTTGCTGAGTCTCTATCTTTTCCATTACATATGAGTTTAGCAATCAAGCTATCGTAAAAGGGTAAAATTTTACATCCTTGAAATATACAAGCATCTACGCGTGTACCTGGGCCTGATGGTTGGTGTAAAATATTAATAACACCAGAACTTGGCTGAAAATTCTTTAAATAGTTTTCTGCATTAATTCTGCATTCTATGGCGTGACCATAAAAATTTATTTTATCCTGACTAAGACTCAATTTTCCTGTTGCAGCAATTTCAATTTGTCTTTTAACAATATCTACACCAGTAACTACTTCGGTTACAGGATGTTCAACTTGTAATCTGGTATTCATTTCAAGAAAATAGAATTTTCCATCTTCATAAATAAATTCTATTGTACCTGCGCCATGGTAACCAAGATTAGAAATACTTTTAACGCAATTTTTAAGCAACTGTTTTCTTTCTTCCTCAGTTATTACAGGACTAGGTGTTTCCTCGATTAATTTTTGATGTCTTCTTTGAATAGTACAATCTCTTTCACCTAGGTGAATAGTATTACTTCCATCTGATAGAATTTGAACTTCAATATGCCTTGGATTTTTAAAATACTTTTCTATAAAAACATCTTCATTACCAAAATATTTTTTTGCTTCATTTTTTGCAAGTTCAATTTGAGATCCAAGTTCATTTTCTTTCTCTACTATTTTCATTCCCTTTCCACCACCACCACCAGATGCCTTTATCAATATTGGATAACCAATATTTTTTGCTATTTTTTTTGCTTGATTTAAATCATTAATTGCTCCATCAGATCCTTTAATAGTTGGTAAGCCTAATTTTTCTGCAATTTTTTTTGCTTGAATTTTATCTCCCATTTTCTTTATTAAATCTGACTTGGGACCAATAAACTTAATTTTGTGTTGTTCTAACGTTTTTGCAAATTTAAAATTTTCAGATAAAAAGCCGTAACCTGGATGTATTGCATCTGCTCCAGATATTTCTAATGCAGAAATTAAATTGGGTATATTTAAATAACTATTTATTGGGTTGTGAGGACCAATACATACACTTTCATCAGCTAATCTTACATGCATTGAGTCTCTATCAACGTTTGAATGTACTGCAACTGTCTTAATATCAAGTTCTCTACATGCCCTAATTATTCTAACAGCTATCTCACCTCTATTAGCAATTAGTATCTTATTAATCATGGCCTATTTAATTTTTACGAGAATTTGATCAAATTCGACTGCTTCACCATCATTTACGCATATTTGTTTTACTTCACCGTTTTCAATTGACTGAACATGGTTCATAGTTTTCATTGCTTCAACAATTAATACTGTGTCACCTTTTTTAATTTTTTGACCTTTCGAAACAAATGGTTTTGCACCAGGTTCTGGTGCCAAATAAGCTGTGCCAACAAGAGGGCTTTTTATATTTATTAACCCATCATCTTCCTGTTCAGTTGCTAATTCTGAAAAATTTTCTTGGCCTTTAGTAGATTTTTTTAGATCTTCTAATGCATCAATTAGTTTTTTTATAATTTTTTTGTCAATTTCCATTTTTTATCATTTTATCAATTGCATCTACGGCGTAAATATAACTCTCAAATCCAAATCCACAAATAATACCATCAACAGATTTGCTGATTAAAGATTTTTGTCTAAATTCCTCTCTTTTATAGATATTTGACAAATGTATTTCAATTTTTGGTATTTTTAAGATGCTTAGGGCATCCAAAATTGCTACTGATGTATGAGTAAATGCAGCCGCATTTATAATCAAACCCCTGCCTTTTTGATCGTTCAATTTTTGTATTTCATTTACTATCTCACCTTCAATATTAGATTGAAAAAAATCAACTGAAATTTTTTTCTTATCGCAAAAATCTTTAATTTTAATATTAATATCTTCTAAGGTCATTTTTCCGTATATTTCTGGTTCTCTTTTACCTAGTAAGTTAAGATTAGGACCGTTTATAATTTGAATTTTTATTAACATTAAACTAATTATGAATATTATAGATATGATAGAAATACAACTAAATGGCAAACTTCATCAGCTTAAAAAATCAGTAAATATAAGTAATCTATTAAAGACTTTACAAATAAGTGAAAAAAAAGTGGCAGTTGAAATTAACGGAAAAGTTATAAGCAAGGATATTTATAAAAACCATATTATAAATAATAAAGATGTAGTAGAAATTGTAACATTTATAGGTGGCGGGTAATGAATGATAAATTAGTAATTTCAAAACACAGTTTTAATTCTAGATTAATTGTAGGAACTGGAAAATATAAAGATTTTGAAGAAACTGCACAGGCAGTAAAAAATTCTGGCGCTGAAATTGTAACAGTTGCTGTAAGAAGAGTTAACGTTACAAATAAAGATGAACCATTATTAATGGATTTTATTAATCCTAAAGAAATTATGTATTTACCCAACACAGCTGGTTGTTACAATTCGGAAGACGCTTTAAGAGTATTGAGATTAGCTAGAGAAAGTGGAGGCTGGAATTTAGTTAAACTTGAAGTTTTAGGAGACAATAAAACTCTATATCCAAATATGATCGAAACTATTAAGGCTGCAGAGATTTTGGTTAAAGAAAAGTTTGAAGTTATGGCATATTGTTCGGATGATCCAATAGCTTGCAAGCAATTAGAAGATATTGGAGTTGTTGCTGTAATGCCACTTGGCTCGTTAATTGGAACAGGAAATGGTATTCCTAACAAAATAAATATAAGGATTATAAAAGATCAATCAAAAATTCCTGTAATTGTTGATGCTGGCATAGGTTGTGCCTCTGATGCATCTATAGCCATGGAAATTGGCTGTGACGGAGTTTTGGTTAACTCAGCAATAGCTAAATCTAAAGACCCAATTATGATGGCTCAGGCAATGAAACAAGCTGTTATCGCTGGTAGATTATCTTATCTTGCCGGAAGAATGAAAAAAAGTTTATATGCCAATCCTTCAACTCCAGATGAAAACAAAATCAGTTAAGCAACTTTCTTTTTAAAACTATTTTTATCTTTTTTTTTATTTTTTAATTTTTTAGAATAATTTTTAACTTTTGCATTATTTGAAAAATTCTTTTTAAAATTTAAATCAGTTTCAGTTTCATTTTCAACATTTATTTCAGTAATATTTCCTATTTCTTTATTTTTAGCATTTAATAAATTAATTACAAATTCATTAGACAACAATTTATTATCTTTTACAGTAGCAATTTTTAATTTATATTTTTTTTCTATATACTTGAGATTATTCTTTAATACCGTGTCTATGTAATTTTTGATTGCTTCACAAACTTTAACATTTATTTTTTTAATTTTAACAAAATCAAAATATTTTTGTTCTATTAACCTTAAAATTTTTTCTGAAAATGAATCTTTTGACAATACATTTTGCCATTTTACAGAGCTCTCTCTCAATCTCTGTCTTGTCATTTCTAATAAACCAAAATTACTTATCCTACCAACTTGAGTTCTTGCTTTGTCACCTCTGAGGGCTTCTTTCATTTTCCGTTCAACAAATCTTCTATTAGAGAAATTTTCCATATCAATAAAGTCAACCACAATTAATCCTGCGAGGTCTCTTAATTTAATTTGCCTTGCAATTTCGTCAGCTGCCTCAAGGTTTGTTGCTAATGCAGTCTTTTCAACATTTCTTTCTTTTGTTGCCTTACCAGAATTTATATCTATTGCGACTAAGGCTTCAGTTGGACTTATAATCATGTAACCTCCAGATTTAAGCTCTACTCTTGGTTCAAATATATTATTTAAATATTTCTCTATTTCAAAGAAATGAAACAGTGGTGTTTTTGATTTGTATTTTTTAATTTTTTTTATTTGGTCTTTAGCTATAATTGAACAATATTTTTTCGCAATTTTAAAACCATTTTCACCTTCTATAATTATATTATCTATTTCTAAATTAAAAAAATCTCTAATAGTTCTATAAATTAAATCACCCTCTTCATGTATTAAAGTAGGAGCATTTGACTCTAAAGTTTTATTTGTAATTTCATTCCATATACTTAATAAAACATTTAAATCACTACTTATTTCATTCTTTGTTTTCTTTGCTCCCGCTGTTCTAACTATTAGACCCATTGTACTAGGTAAATCTAAATCATTTATGACATTTCGTATGTGTTTTCTATCTTGGGAATTAAATATTTTTCTTGAGATCCCCCCACCTTTTGCAGTGTTTGGCATTAGTACGATATACTTTCCTGCTAATGACAAAAAAGTAGTTAATGCAGCTCCCTTTTTACCTCTTTCCTCTTTAACTATTTGAACAAGGATTACTTGATTGGGTTTAATTACCTCTTGTATTCTATATCTTTTAAATTTCTTTTTATTTCTTATGTCTTCAACTTTTTTATTTATATCGATTTCATTATTATCGTTTTCATCAAATTGATCTTTTTTTTCAACATCATTCTTATCTGATACAATATCCTCATTAATTTGGTTATTATTTATCTCTATATCTTGAGTTTCCTTAAGTTCTTTCCTTACTTCTTCTTCAATTTTAATTATTTCTTCTTTATCTCCTTTCGGGATTTGATAGTACTCCGTCTGAATGTCATTGAAAGCTAAAAATCCATGTCTTTCATTTCCAAAATCTACGAATGCAGCTTGTAATGAGGGCTCAATTCTACTAATTCTGCCAAGGTAAATATTACCTTTTAACTGCTTTTTGTTGATATCTTCAAATTCGTAACCATCAACTCTTTTATCGCTCGTAATAGCCACTCTTGTCTGCTTCTTATGCGAAGCATCAATAAGAATTCTTTTTTCCATGTTTTATTTCCTTGGGATAATTTATTTAAAAAACTTTTCATAATTTATATAAACTATAATAATAATATAATTCACAAATATGACAACTTTATTATAGATATAGATACTTATGAAAAGCTTAATAAATAAATTTTTAATAGGTATTTTGACTATTATTTTCTTTGGTTTTTTTTTCGTATTTACTGCGATTTGGTACTTTTCAACAGATTTACCTGATTTTAAATTTTTGAAAAATTATAAGCCTCCAGTATCAACAAAGGTTTATAACTCAAGCGGTGAGATTATTGCTGACTTTTCTAAACAAAGGCGATCATTTATCAAATACGAACAAATTCCAAAAAACATAATTAATGCCTTTTTATCGGCAGAAGATAAAAATTTTTTTAAACACCCAGGTATAGATGCGAAAGGCATAACTAGAGCAGTATTTAAAAACATAAATAATATTCTAACAGGATCAAGATTAGAGGGAGCTTCGACAATTACCCAACAGGTTGCTAAAAACTTTCTTTTAACATCTGATGTATCTCTTGCTAGGAAAATTAAAGAAGCGATTTTAGCTTTTAGAATAGAAAAATCTCTTAGCAAACAAAGAATCTTAGAATTATATTTAAATGAAATTTATTTAGGTGAAAGAGCATATGGAATTGCATCAGCTAGTATGATATACTTTGACAAATCTGTTAGTGAGATAGATATAGCTGAAGCTGCATTATTAGCGTCACTGCCAAAAGCACCCAGTAAATATAATCCTTATAAAAGAAATAATTTAGCGATAAAACGAAAAGATTGGGTGTTAAACAGGATGTATGATAATAAATTTATAGATAAAACCACCTTAATCAAAGAAAAAAAAAGAAAAATATTACTTAAGAAAAAAAAGATTACATTATTTGAAAATTCACTTTTTTTTTCTGAAGAAGTTAGAAAAAAACTCTTTGATAAATATGGTGAAGATAATTTATATAAAGGTGGCATGTATGTGAAAACTTCATTAAATAATAAAATACAACTTATTAGCATTAATTCATTAATTAAAAATTTAGAATCTTATGACAAGAGACACGGTTGGAGAGGGCCATACCTCGAGAACATAGATTTAAAAAAATTTGAAAACTTAATTTTGAAAGAAAAAGGTAATTACAGAAATAAACAGTTAGCTTTGGTTACAAATGTTGAAGATAGAGTAATAAATATTTTTACTGATAATAAAATCGATACCAATATAGCTTTTAATAATTTTAAATGGGCACGAAGATACATATCAGCTGATGCTAGAGGACCAAATATAAAATATGCAAATGAAATTGTAAAAAAAGGCGATGTTATTTTTGTAAGTATAAATAAAAACAATGAATATAAATTAGATCAAATTCCAAATGTTAATGGAGGGGTAATAGTAATGAACCCATGGAATGGTAGAGTTTATTCTTTAGTTGGTGGATACAGTTTTGATCTAAATCAATTTAACAGGGTTACTCAAGCTATGAGACAGCCAGGATCAGCTTTTAAACCCTTTGTATACGCTGTTGCATTAGAAAATGGTTTTCGACCTAATGATTTGATACTTGATGCGCCTTTTGTTTTAGATCAAAACAAAGGTGAATTTAAATGGAAACCAAGTAATTACGGAAAAAAATTTTATGGTTTGAACACTTTTAGATCTGGCATAGAAAAATCAAAAAACCTTACAACAGTAAGAATTGCTCAAAATGTTGGCTTAAAAAAAATAAATTTAATTTCAAAAAAACTAAATATTTATACAGATCCAATACAAATATTATCTTACTCACTGGGGTCTGGAGAAACAAATCTTATAAATTTATCTAGTGCTTATGCGAGTTTCGTTAATGGGGGTAGAATTGTTAATCCAACCCTTATTGATCATATTCAAGATCAAAATGGAAAAACAATATACAAAAATAAAAAAATTTTTTGCGATGGTTGTGAAAAAGATTTTTTAAAAAATAGTCCACCAAAAATAAATTATAAATTTGGCCAAGTATTTTCCGACGCTACAGCTTTTCAAATGGTTAATATTTTAAAAGGTGTTGTTGAAAGAGGAACAGCAAAAAAAATAAGAAATTTAAATCTTGAAGTGGGAGGAAAGACAGGAACTACTAATGATAATTTTGATGCATGGTTTATTGGATTTACACCCAATGTTCTTATAGGTGTATACGTTGGCTTTGATGAGCCTGCTACTTTAGGTAAACTAGAAACTGGATCAAAAGCGGCCTTACCAATTTTTAGAGATATAATCTCTCAATTAAAGACAAATACAAACCGACCATTTTTCAAAGTTCCCCAATCAATTAAACTTGAAAAAATTGATATTATTACTGGAGATATTACAAAAAAAAATAGTAGGAACGTAATAATTGAAGGTTTCAAAATAAATAATATGACAAAAAAATCAAATAACTATAGTCCTCTATATAATGGTATTTACTAATGTATAAACTTGTTGATTTAAAAAAATCACTAGATAACATCAGGAGTTATCTTTGACAAAAATGAAATTGAAAAAAGAATTAAAATTTTACAAAGTCAAATAAATGAACAAGATTTTTGGAAAAACACAGAAAAAGCACAAAATATAGTTAGGGAAAAAAATTCTTTAGAAAAAATTTTGATAGAATTTAACTCTTTAAAAAAATCTTATGAGGATTTATTTGATTTATCTATAGATTTAGAAACCGAAAATGATCATGATCTTGAAAATGAATTAAATAAAAATATTATAAATACTTTTAATAAATTAAAATCTTTCGAGTTAATATGTTTTCTTGACCAAGAACATGATAGATTGGATTGTTATATAGAGGTACATGCTGGAGCAGGTGGAACCGAAAGTCAAGATTGGGCAGAAATGTTAAGAAGAATGTATGTAAAGTGGGCTGAAAAAAAAAATTATAAGTATGATTTGATACATGAAACGAAAGGTGACGAAGCAGGAATTAAGTCTTCAACTGTTAAACTTTCAGGAATAAATTTGTATGGTTTCTTAAAAAGAGAGTCTGGAATTCACCGCTTAGTTAGAATCTCACCGTTTGACTCAAACAAAAGAAGGCATACTAGTTTTGCAAGTGTATGGGTATACCCAGTAATTAATGATGATATTCAAATTGAAATACAAGATAAAGAATTAAGAATTGATACTTACAGATCAAGTGGAGCGGGTGGCCAGCATGTTAATACTACAGACAGTGCTGTAAGAATTACACATTTACCTACAGGTATAGTTGCACAATGTCAAAATGAGAGATCCCAGCACAAAAATAAAGCTACAGCACTAAACATACTGAAGGCTAGAATTTACGAGTTAGAGCAAAAAAAAAAAGGATAATAAAAATAAATCAATTAATCAAAAAAAAGAAATAGGGTGGGGTAATCAGATTAGATCTTATGTTTTACAACCCTATAAACTTGTAAAAGATCTTAGAACGGAATATCAAAGCTCAAATCCAAATAAGGTTTTAGATGGAGACTTAGATGAATTTTTATCAAAAGCATTAGTTATGGATAAAAACTAAAAATATGAAAAAGTTTTTAAAAATTTCTTCACTAATCGTGTCAGCAATTTTTGTAATTTTTATTTTGTTAACTTATGGAATAAGCACAACTAAATTTAATGATAATATAAAAAAAGGAATCGAAAAACAGGTCGATGACGTTAATTTAAATTTTAAAAAAATTAACATTTCACTAAATATTAAAGATTTTAATCTTGCCTTAAAATTAATAGATCCAAAAATAAAATATCTGAGTAAAGATATTAATTTAAAAAACTTTGAATTTTTTGTTAAAATTTTACCAGTATTAAAAAAACAATATTTGATTGAAGAAGTTATAATAGATTTAAAAAACAATGAAATTAAGAATATCTCTAATATAGCATTAAATTTAACAAATTTAAAAAATGGAAATATAATTAGTAACTTTATAGATGGTAAGATCCGCGGAAGATTAGAATTAGAGTTTGATAAGAATTACAAAGTTCAAGAATTTTATTTTTCAGGCAATATTCAACAAGCCTCAATAGACATTTATGATAATTTCCCATTTTTTACAAATATTAATTCAAAAATAATTATAAATAAAGAGGAATTATTTATTAAAAATATGTCAGGTCAACTAATTAGCCTAAATTTTTTTTCTGATCTAATTTATAAATTCAAAACACAACAAGTTTTAGGTGATGTTAGGTTAACAGGCTCATTTGATGATAAAATTAATTTTAAAATTCTAAAGGGAATATTTAAAAATAATTATATTAAAAATTTAAAAAATATTACTGGAAAAATTAATAGTAATTTTAAGGTAGATATAACATTAAACAAAGATTTCACGATAAAAACAAACAATACAAAAAGTAATTTAAAATTTAATGACTTGAATTTAACTTATAATTTCAACAAAACAGATATTAACGTAAGCAAATTAAATACAGAAATTAATATTACGAAAAATAAAATATCACATGTTACAGATTTTAAATTAGACAATAAAAAAGTGAATTCTGACGGTAACTATAATATCAAAACTAAAAAACACGTTATAAACTTAAATGGTGAACTGAAACCAGACCTAATACTAAAAAATTCATTATTTCAAGACCATGTGAATTTAAAAGCAAAAATTATTTTTTTAAAAAATAACATTAAAAGTGCAAATCTTAAATTATCTCTGAATAATACAGCTATTAGTTTGCCTTATATAAATTACTCTAAATCTAAAGGCAAAGTTGCTTCTCTTATGTTTGATTTGATAGGAGAAAATAATAATTTTTTAATAAAAAAAATAAGCTATGCTTCAAATAAAGATTATTTGGTTATTAATGATTTAATTCTAGATAAGAAATATAATTTAAAAGAATTTTCAAAAATCAAACTTAATTTAAATAGAAATAATTTTACAATATTTAAAAATAAAAATTTAATATTAATTAAAGGAAATAGTGTTGATTTTTCAAAGCTAGTTAAAGAGTATTTGAATAGCAAAAGCTCAGATTCTTTATACAAAAAAATAGATACTAACTTGAATGTAAATATTAAAAATGTTTACTTGTATGATGATAATTTAGTTAACATGAAACTAAATGGAGTATTGGATAAAGGAAAATTTAAAAAATTAAGCCTTTTTTCAAATTTTTCTGAAGACAAAATTTTTACCGCTGAGATAATAAAAAATAAAAAAAATAATCGCGTCCTGAGAATTTATAGCGATAAAACCAAACCTTTATTTGGAAACATAAATAACCTAAACGGTATTTATAGCGGGAACTTTGAACTATATAGAGAATATAAAGCTGAAAATTTTAGCACCACAACTATTCAAATGAATCAATTTTATATTAAAGAAATGCCTGTTTTGGCAGATATTTTATCTGTCGCATCTATTACTGGAGCATTAGATATTTTAAAAGGGAAAGGGATCTATTTCGATAAGTCGGTTTTAAAGTATAATACTATTAATGATGAAATTAGAATTGAAGATTTTTATGGATCAGGGCCTTCTCTAGGGTACATAATTGATGGTCGCGTTGGTTCAGATAATTTTTTTAGTTTAAACGGCAACATTGTGCCAGCCAATACGCTTAATAAAATTATTAGGAATATACCATTAATCGGACAAGTTTTAACAGGTAAAGAAGGCGATGGAATTTTTGGTGCAAGTTTTAAGATTAAAGGTAAAAAAGATAATTTAAAGACAACAGTTAATCCTTTAAAAACTTTAACGCCAAGATTTATTCAAAGATTTTTATCAATTTTTAAATGATGACTATATTATTTTTATTAGATAGTGTTTTTTTTTTCCAAAAGAAATCTTAATAAAGTCATTCATCATATCTTTTGTGGTTAAAATAATATCTTTATCAATAATCTGATTATTAATTCTATAAGCATGGTTATTTAAATTTCTTCGATAATCACTATTTGAACTTGCGAACTTAATATCGATCAAAATTTCTTTTAGGTTGATGCCTTTTATTAATTTAATTTCTTCAATTTTTTTTATTGGTAAAGAATCTCCACCCAATTTTTTTTCAAAAGTATTGATAGATGATTTTTCTGCTTTTTCTGCTTCAGCTTTACCATGAAGTAGTTTTGTTGTTTCATTAGCCAATATGACTTTTGCATTATTTATATCAGAACCTTTTAAATTTTGTAATTTATCAATTTCTTCAATATCTATTTCTGTAAATAATTTGAGATATCTAATTACATCCTCATCCCCAGTATTTCTCCAAAACTGCCAATAATCATAACTTGACAATAATTTTTTATCTAACCAAACCGCGCCGGTATTTGTCTTGCCCATTTTTGTACCATTAGAATTTAGTATCAAAGGTGTTGTTAAACCAAAAACTTCTTTATTTAACATTTTTCTAACCAAATCGACACCGTTAACAATATTGCCCCATTGATCTGACCCACCAATTTGCAGTTCAACTTTATATTTTTTTCTTAATATAAAAAAATCGTATGCTTGAAAAATCATATAATTAAATTCTAAAAAACTTAAAGATTGCTCTCTTTCAAGTCTATTTTTAACACTATCGTATGTTAGCATTTTATTTATTGTGAAATTTTTACCGTAATTTCTTAAGAAATTAATATAGTTTAAATTTTTTAGCCATTTTTTATTGTCGACAAAAATAACTTTATTTTTACCAGATGATTTCAGGAATTTTAGAAATACTTTTTTTATATTTTGTATATTTTTATTTATTTCTTTTTCAGATAATATCTTTCTACTTTCATCTTTTCCTGACGGGTCTCCAATTAATGTCGTTCCACCGCCGAGCAAAACTACCGGTGTATGACCGTGATTTTGCAAAAGCCTTAAGCACATGATTTGTACTAAACTTCCCACATGCAAAGATTTAGCAGTACAATCAAATCCAATATAAAATTTAATTTTTGTGTTATTTAAAAGAGCTTCAACATTTTCTGTATTAGTACATTGAAAAATATAGCCCCTATCATTAAATTTAGAAAATAAATTATTTTGCATTTTAATTATTTAATTTAATATACAATTATTAATAATATTTAAACCATTTATTATGCTTAAAAATTATAAGAGTATTGGAGCAATGTGTGGATCGTCATGCGATGGTATTGATTTTTCATTTATAGAGACAGATGGAGTGCATCAAATAAAAACTAAATTTAATAAATTTTATAAATTTGATAATAAATTCATAGATAAATTAAAAACTATGAAATCGTTAATAAAAAATATTAATGATTTAAACACTAAAAAAAAACAAAAAGATTTTATAAATTTAGAGTTAGAATTTAGCAATTTAGCTTCAAATTTTTGTTTAGATTTTGTGAGAAATTATAATATCAATTATGATATTTTTGGTATACATGGTTTTACAATTTTTCATTCTGTAAAAAATAAGATTTCATATCAATTAAGTAATCCTAAGATTATTCAAAATGTATTAAAAAAAAAAATTATTTATAATTTTCGTTCTAATGACCTTCAAAACGGCGGTCAAGGAGCTCCCTTAGCTTCAATTTATCATTTTAAAATTTTAGATCAAAATTTAAAATATGACGGAATTTTAAACATTGGTGGAATATCGAATTGTACTTATAAAAAAGAAAAAAAATATTTTTCTACTGATTTAGGGCCTGGAAATTGTTTAATGGATCAATGGGCGAAAATATTTTTTAATGAGAACTATGACAAAAACGGAATTTTATCATCACAAGGGAAAGTTGATAGCATACTTGCAAATAATTTTTTAGAAAGGTTTGAATTTTTAAACAATACAAATTCATCTTATGATACAAATGACTTTTCTTTAAGTGAATTTAGAGGATTGAGTAAATATAATGGATTAAAAACACTGGTTTTTATATCAGCTCAATTAATTTTAGATTTTTGCAAACAAAACGAATTACGTAATATTTTAATTTGTGGCGGAGGTAGAAAAAATGTAACTCTTATGAAATTGTTAGGTAGAATAGCTACAAGTATAGATAAAATAAATTTAGATGGTGATTTTATAGAATCCCAAGCTTTTGCTTTTTTATCTGTAAGATCATTTTTAAAAAAAAATATATCTTTTCCTGAGACCACAGGTGTCAAAAGCCCATCTACAGGAGGTGATTGTATAGATTATTAAAATAGTCTAGATTCTTTTTTAATATACTTGTTTAAAGTATCGTTGAACTCATCATCTTTATTAGAAAAAGAATGGTTAGCATTATCTAATTCGTTAAATTCTACAGTAATATTTTTTTGATTAACTAACTTGATTTTTAATTGTTCAATAGACTCTTTTGGAACTAATTGGTCATTATTTCCATAAACTACTAATCCTGAAGTTGGACAGGGTGCTAAAAAATTAAAATCAAATATATTTGGCTGAGGAGAAATTGCAATAAAACGAAAAATTTCTGGTCTTCTCATTAATAATTGCATGCATATTAAAGCACCAAATGAAAAACCAATTACCCAACTTTCGTTTGAATTAGGATTGTTTCTTTGCACAAAATCTAGTGCAGCCGCTGCATCAGCTAACTCACCAAGACCATTTTCAAACTTACCTTCACTTCTTCCAACACCTCTAAAGTTAAATCTGCAAACTGAGAAACCATTTTTTAAGAATGTGTGGTATGAGTTATAAACTACTTTGTTGTTCATCGTTCCCCCATATTCTGGATGCGGATGTAGAATTAAAGCTATAGGTGCGTTGTCTTTCTTACTTTGTATGTATTTAGCCTCTAATTTACCATCTGGACCATTGATAAATACTTCAGAATTCGCGTGCTTCATAAGGTAATATTGATTAAATTTGAAATGTGCTTATATCACAGTATTATAAAGTTAATTAAATAAATTTAATTCTATAGGTAAATAAAATGAGTAAAAGCGAAGAACTAATTAAAAAATACCAAGAAAAGTCTGAATATAGTCATGGTTTTGTGACTGATATAGAGACTATAAAAGTACCAAAAGGTTTAAATGAAAAAACTATAAAATTTATATCAGACCAAAAAAAAGAGCCTGAGTGGATGTTAAAATGGAGACTAAAAGCTTTTGAGCGTCTTCAAAAAATTAAAGAGCCTGATTGGCAAAAGCCAAAGTACCCGAAAATAGATTATCAGGACTTGTATTATTATTCAGCTCCAAAAAGTTTAAAAGATCAACCAAAGTCACTTGATGACATAGATCCTGAGATCAAAAAAACATATGATAAACTTGGAATTCCTTTAGAGGAACAAAAAAGATTATCAGGCGTTGCAGTGGATGCAGTATTTGATTCAGTGTCAGTTGCTACAACTTTTAAAGATCAACTTAAAAAAATTGGAGTAATATTTTGTTCAATATCCGAAGCAATTAAAGAACATCCTGAATTAGTAAAAAAATACCTAGGCTCTGTTATACCTATAACAGATCATTATTTTGCGACTTTGAATTCTGCAGTTTTTACTGATGGTTCATTTGTTTATATTCCACCAGGCGTAAGATGCCCAATGGAACTATCTACATATTTTAGAATTAATGCATCCAACACAGGACAATTTGAAAGAACTTTAATAATTGCCGACAAAGGAAGTTATGTTAGTTATTTAGAAGGGTGCACTGCCCCAATGAGAGACGAAAATCAGTTGCACGCTGCGAATGTTGAATTAATAGCATTAGATGATGCTGAGATAAAATACTCAACAGTTCAGAACTGGTATCCTGGAGATAAAGATGGGAAAGGCGGTATCTACAACTTTGTAACAAAGCGCGGGCTATGTAAAGGAAAAAACTCTAAAATTTCTTGGACTCAAGTTGAAACAGGTAGTGCAATTACATGGAAATACCCAAGTTGCATATTACAAGGTGATAATTCTATGGGTGAATTTTATTCAGTTGCAATAACAAATAATTTTCAAAAAGCTGACACAGGAACTAAAATGATACACCTAGGAAAAAATACAAAAAGTAAAATTATATCAAAAGGTATATCTGCTGGTAATGCCGATAATACTTATAGAGGACTGGTAAGTATTCATCCAAAAGCCAAAGGCGCAAAAAATTTTACTCAGTGTGACTCATTATTGGTAGGAAACAAATGTGGCGCACACACTATTCCGTATATTGAAAATAAAAACTCTTCATCTGATGTTGAGCATGAGGCAACAACATCAAAAATTAGTGACGATCAATTGTTTTACTGTAGACAAAGAGGACTTAACCAGGAAGAGTCTGTAAGTTTGATTGTAAATGGTTTTTGCAAAGAAGTATTGCAACAATTACCTATGGAGTTCGCTGTAGAAGCTCAAAAGTTAGTAGGAATTAGCTTAGAAGGCAGCGTTGGATAATGATAGAAATTAAAAATTTAAAAACTTCAGTTGAAGAAAAAAAAATCCTAACTGGTTTGAATTTAAAAATTAACAAAGGAGAAGTTCACGCTATAATGGGCCCAAATGGTTCTGGAAAAAGTACATTATCTTATGCGCTTTCCGGCAAAGAAGGCTATGACGTAACAGGGGAAATTTTATTCAAAAATAAAAATTTATTAGAATTAAATACTGAAGAACGTGCACAATCTGGCATATTTTTAGCTTTTCAATATCCCATAGAAATTCCAGGTGTATTTACAAATAATTTTTTAAGAACTTCTTTGAATTCAATAAGGAAATCAAAAAATCAAAAAGAACTTAATGCAATAGATTTTTTAAAATTAGTTAAAGAAAAATCTAAAAGTTTAAAAATCAATCAAGAGATGTTGTCTCGACCACTTAATGTAGGCTTTTCGGGTGGAGAAAAAAAGAGAAATGAAATTTTACAAATGGCATTAATTGAACCAGAATTTGTAATAATGGATGAAACTGATTCAGGGTTGGATATTGATGCATTAAAAATAGTTTCAAATGGTGTGAACGCGCTAAGAAATTCAGAGAGATCTTTTTTAATTATTACGCATTATCAACGACTATTAAATTACATTAAACCTGATTTTGTTCATGTATTATCGAATGGAAAAATTGTTGAAAGCGGTGATTGGAAATTAGCCTTAGAGCTCGAAAATGATGGGTACGGAAAATATTTGAATTAATGAGCCAAATTACCTCAGAAATTGAAAAATGTTTTGCCAATTTAGTTAATAACAATGAGTTAAAAGATGTAAATGAAAGAAAAGAAGAATTCAAAAAATTTAAAAATATCGGAATCCCAAATAATAAATCTGAAAATTGGAAATATTCTTCTTTAGTTAATGATATTAATGAGTTTTCTGATTTAAAAATTACCAATAAAAGACAAAAGATAAATTTTAAAAAAAGTTTATTAGATCTTAATCACGATAAAATTTTTCTTGTTGACGGAGCGTTATATGATGCTGAATTAAATCAAGAGGGTATAAAGTTATCTGAATTAAAAAATTTTAAAAAAATTGAAAATAACAACTCACTTACTTATTTAAATAATGCATTTGCTCGTGACGGATTTCAATTAGAGGTTAGTGAAAACCTAAAAGTAAAAAAACCTATAATTATCTATAACTATTTTACGGAAAATTTGTCGCCATTTTCGTTTATTAATATTAAAAATAGTTTTATTCTTAATGAAAATTCAGAATTAGTTATATATTTTAATAATATTTTTTTGAGTGATAAAAAATATTTTTGTAACAACGTTACTAATATAGATGTTAAGAATAAAGCGGTATTGAAAAAATATCTGTCACACGAACATAATAAAAATTCTTCTTTATATAACTTTTATAATATTAACATAAGTGAGCACGCAAAATTTGAATATTTTAATTACATCCAAGACACATTTTCTTGCAGAGACGAAATATATGCTAATTTAAATGGTAGTAATTCTTTTGTATCTCTTATAAATCTCGAAAATTTAAATCAAAATTATAATCATGAATCAAAATGGATAATTAACCATAATAAGCCTAACACGAAAAGCTCTCAATTTTTGAAATCAGCCTTGCACGATAAATCAAGTTGTGTATTTCAAGGTAAAATATTCGTGGATTCCGTAGCACAAAAAACTGATGGATATCAATTATCAAGAGCTCTTCTACTTTCAGATTTATCTAAATTTACTGCAAAACCTGAATTAGAAATCTATGCGGATGACGTAAAGTGTAGCCATGGTTCTTCATCTGGTAGTGTTGATGAAGAGTCGCTTTTTTATTTAAGATCTCGAGGTATTAACGAGAAAGATGCAAAAAAAATGATGATCGAAGGTTTTCTTGCAGAGTCAATTAGTAAAATTACTGATAAAACCTTTCAGGAAATATTTCTAAATAAACTAGCTTTATCTAATGAATATTAAAGATATTAAAAACAGTTTTCCTATATTTAAAAAAAAAGTAAATGGAAAAAAATTAGTATATTTGGATAGTGCCAATTCCTCTCAAAAACCCCAAACCGTTATAGACTCGCTAAGTAAATTTTATAGCGAAGATTTTGCGAATGTTGGAAGAGGAATTTATACACTAGCTGCTAATGCTTCAGAGCAATACGAAAGCACAAGGAAAGAATTAAAAAAATTTATAAATGCATCTGACCAAAGTGAAATAATATTTACAAAAAATTCTACAGAGTCTTTAAATCTTGTTGCAAATTGTTTTGGTACAAAATTTATTAACGAGGGAGATGAAATTATATCCACCGAACTTGAGCATCACGCAAATTATGTTCCTTGGCATTTTTTAAGGAAGAAAAAAGGAGCAATAATAAAATTTATTCCAATTGACGAAAAAGGAAATTTGAAATTACATGAAATAGAGAAGTTAATTACTGATAGAACTAAAATTATTAGTTTAACACACATGTCAAATGTCACAGGAACTATTGTAGATATCAAAAAAGTAGTTGAAATTGCAAAAAAACGTCAAATACCTGTTTGTGTTGATGGTACTCAGGGAGCAGCACATTTAGATTTAAATCTAAAAGATTTAGATTGTGATTTTTATGCATTCTCGGGACATAAAATGTATGGCCCAACTGGAGTTGGTATTTTAAATATTAAATACAAGTGGATAGATGTTTTTGAACCTTATATTGGAGGTGGAGGCATGATTGACAATGTTTCAAAAGATAATGTTGACTATGCCAAGGGTGCATGGAAGTTTGAAGCTGGAACAATGCCTACAGCTGAAATAATTGCATTAAATAAATCTATAGAATTTATCAATTCTATAGGAAAAAAAAATATAATTGAACATGAGACTGATTTGACGACTAAAGCTTTGAAAGAACTAAAAAGCATTGACACTATTGAATTGGTTGGAGATCCTACTAATCGTGGAGGTGTATTTTCTTTCAATATTAAAGACATACATTCTCATGATGTTTCAACAATATTTGACTCTGAAGGCATTGCTGTTAGAGGAGGACACCATTGTTGTCAAATTTTACACGATAAATTAAATTTAAATTCTTCAGTAAGAGTATCTTTTGGTGTTTATAACGATGAAAATGATATCAATATTCTTTTGAAAGGGATTGAAAAGTGCCAATCGATTTTTAAAAAATGAGTAATATTGAATTATATAAAGAAATTATATTAAAAAATAGTCAATCACCTTTTAATAAAAATAAAATTTTAGATTGTACGCACACTTCCAAAGGTAATAATCCTTTATGTGGCGACAATGTTGAAATGTTTGCTAATATTAAAGATAAGAAAATTCATGAAATTTCTTTTTTAGGTGATGGATGCGCGATATCTATAGCTTCTGCATCAGTTTTGACTCAGATTTTAAAAGGGAAAACCATTGAACAATCATATGAATTAATTCAAAAATTTAATAAAATGATAGAAAGCAAACAAGTATTTCAGGAAATAAAATATTTAAATAACGAACATTTCGATTTAATCAGATCTTTTGAGTCAATAAGTAATTTTCCAATGCGTAGAAAATGTGCTACATTATCTTGGTTGACTTTGGATTCAGCACTTAATAAAAAAAAAAATATAATATTGACATAAAATATGGATGAAAATAAAAGTAAATTAATTGATAAGATTGTCGAAAAACTAAAGACAGTCTATGATCCTGAAATACCAGTTGATATTTATGAACTAGGTTTAATATATGATGTTAAAGTAGATGGAAAAAAAGCATCGTTAGATATGACACTTACAAGCCCACATTGTCCCGTAGCTGAAATTTTGCCTAATCAAGTAAAAAAAGCTGTTGAGGGAGTTGAGGATTTAGATGAGGTAATTGTAAAAGTTGTTTGGGAACCACCTTGGGATAAAACAAAAATGTCTGAAGCAGCAAGATTACAACTCAATTTATAATAAATGACATCAAATGTTTTAAATATATCTAAAAGTGCTTCGGTAAAAATTAAAGAAATTTTATCTGATAAAAATAATTTGGATAAAATTGGATTAAGAATTACTGTCAAATCTGGGGGATGTGCAGGTTTAACATATGACATGTCTTATGTGAGTTCTTTAAATGATAATGATGAAATTGTTGAGAATGATGGTGTAAAAATTTTTATAGATCAAAAAGCATTAATTTATCTTATGGGAACAGTCATGGACTATAAAACTGACAAATTTTCAAGTTCCTTCGTTTTCAAAAATCCTAATGAAATAGAAAGATGTGGCTGCGGTGAATCATTTAAAATTTAAACTGTTCAGCTAAGTTTTTTTCTTTTAAACCAAATTTTTTATTATAAAGCACTTTAAAAACACTATTTTTTTTTATTCTAATTTTAATTATACTCGCGTTTCTTACTTCTGTATTATCAGCGACAGCACTTACAGGCCTTTTTTTTACATCAAGATTTTCGATTTTGATTATCGACTTATTTTTAATCTTACTACCATGCCAACCTCTTGGAACAAAGGGACTTATTGGAGTGATAGCTAAATTGTTACTATCTAAACTTAGCACTGGGCCTTTAGCTGATAAATTATAGGCTGTACTACCTGCTGGAGTTGCTATTAGCACTCCATCTCCTATCAAATTCTTTAACTTTACAACTTTGTTAATAGTAATCTTTAATTTTGCAGTTTGTCTACTTTGTCTAAATATAGATACTTCATTAATTGCTATGAATTTTTTTAATTTTTTACTAGATGTTTTAACGGTCATTTCCAAAGGGTATAATTTTATCTCATTAGATTTAGAAATCTTATTAATTAAATTTTGCGTTGACATTTTATTCATTAAAAATCCTCGATTTCCAGAATTTAATCCGTAAAAGGGTTTGTTAATTTGCTGTAGCTTTTTAAGACTATGCAACATGAAACCATCACCACCAATTACGATTATTACATCGCATTTATTTAAAGGATTATTTTTATAGATTTTAGATAACTTCTTTTTTGAAAAGATTGCTTTTGGTGTATTATCTGCAACAATATGTATTCTTAAATTTTTCATAATATTGATTAAAATGATATAACATAAAATCAAATCTCATGAATATAAAAAGCTTTACAAATGTATTTAAAAATCATTGTTTAAATCACAATTTAGAAAAAAGTTCTTATCAGCAAGAACTTGTTATTAAACTGTCGAAATTCACTAAACAAATTAATAATCATAGCTCGTGGCTGAAATGGTTATTAAAAAACCCACAAAAATTTGGTTTTTATATGTATGGTGATGTAGGTGTTGGCAAAACTATGATTGTAAATTTATATTTTGAATATTTAAAATTTAATAAAAAAAAATATCATTTTAATGAATTCATGATTGAAGTTCATAAATTTCTACATAGTAATCAAGAAAAAAATCAGACTAACCAAAATTTACTAAAAAAATATGCTGAGGAATTAAAAAAACAATATAAATTAATTTATTTGGATGAATTTCAAGTTACCAATATCGTTGATGCAATGATACTTAGCAAACTTTTTGAAAATGTTTTTAAAAATGAAATAATGGTATTAATTACAAGTAATATTGAACCAGACAAACTGTATGAAGATGGTTTACAAAGAGAACAATTTTTGCCGTTTATAAGTATATTAAAACAAAATCTAAATATATTTGAATTATCTGGAAATTTCGACTTTAGGAAAAAAGACATATCACAAATAAACAGGTTTTTCTCACCTAATAACTTAACAAATAATTTTAAAATAAATCAGTTATTTCATAAAATCACAAAAACAAGAAAAAAAATTGACAAAAGTTTAATTATAAAAGGAAGAAAACTTGAGTTGAGAAATTTTTATGATGGCGTCGCAAGATTCGATTTTAATGAATTATGTAATAAAAATATTGGTGCTGAAGATTATATAGAACTCGCCAAAATTTGTAAATTTATTGTAATTGACAATGTGCCAAATTTTTCAAATGAAATCTTAAATCAGCAACAACGCTTTATTACGCTTATTGATATCTTATATGAGCATAAAATAAAACTTTTAATTAGTTGTAGTGTCAAAATTGAAAATTTTAATTCTGCAACAAATTTAAATAATGTTTTTAAAAGAACAATCAGTAGAATATATGAACTTACTTCACCAACATATTAACTTGCAAGTTTAATTAGCCGTTCTAGTAAATTTCCTAAACCGTTTTGTCTTTGTGCCGTTAATAGTTCCATTATTCCTAAAGATTTAAAATCTTCTTTTTTCAGTTGAGCAACATTCTTTATTTCTTCTCCATTCAAAATATCTATGACAAGCTTTGCTGTTCCTTTTGTTATAAAAGCATCAGCATCATGTTTATAGAAAATTTTCCCATTTTTTTTCTCAGCTACTACCCATAAATTTGATGCACATCCAAAAATTTTGTTATTATCTATTTTGTATTGATCATCTAAATCGTTAACGTCTTTTGCTAAATCAATTAAATATTGTAGCTTATTTTCATTATCCAAAGTTGAGATTTCTTCACCCATACTCTTAATTTTATCTACTATCATTTAACGCCTCAATAGTTGCTAATATTGGTAATAATATGCATTCTTTTCTAACTTTATTTTTTTTATTTAAGATAATTTTAAACGGCTTCAAGTTTTTAGTGATCTTAAAATCTTTCTTTTCAAAAAATAATATTATATCTTTTTTTAATTCATTAAGTTTTTGAAAATCATATTTTGAAATATTTTTAGATAGTATCTCGGCTGATGCCTTAGTAAAAAAACAGCTTTTAGCTTCATATGTAAGACTTTTTTTTTTATTCAAACTAACTCTAATATTTATGATATCTCCACAAATCTTATTTTTTTTTATTGATTCAAATTTATAGTTATTTGATAATTGATTATATTTTGAATTTAAAACCAAGTTTATTATTTTAGTATCAATCATTTAACATTTCTCAAAAAATTTTCTAAAGATTTTATAGACGAAACATCATTAAACAATAATTTTTTATTTTGTTCAATATTTATTGAAGTTTCTTTTATTAAATCGATATTATTAATATATTTTTCAACATGTTTCAAAAGGTCACCTTTATTTTCTTTAATTAAATTCTCACAATTTATTCTTTTTAATAGGCCAGTGGTAACATTTTGTTTTAGTGTTAATCCATTTACTGTAATTACAGGTTTATTCAAAGATAAAGCTTCAAAATGGGTATTACCGCCAGACCAAGATAAAGAATCGATTAAGAAACTCATGTTTCTGATATAATCTAGGTAAATATTTCTTTTTGATCTTGGTAGCAAAATTAGTCTATCAATATTTTTTTTATTTTTTAGTTTTTTATTAATTCTATTTTTAAATATTTCATCAACAAAGGACAACCCTGAGCTAAGAAAATATAAATTAGTATTTTTGTAATTATCTAGAATTTTTAGAAAGATTTCATCTTCACTTGGCAAAATTTTAAATAAACTTTGTAATATTCCTATATTTATATCGCGATTTTTTTTTATAACACTATTGTTCTTTTGAATTTGAGTTAAATCTATATTTTCATAATAAACAGATAAATTGCTTAGTTTAATAAGTTTTTCAGAATATTTCATTTGTGTAAATTTATTTTCTAAATTTTCTCCAGATAAAAAAAAATCAATATTTTTATTAAACGTTGACAGAGGATGTCCCCACGTCACGCATGTTTTACGGGCAAATTTAAACATTGATAAAAATTGATTATATCTTGACATATGGTAGTCAAGAAATATTGCAACATCAATATTTAAATTTCTTAAATGTTTTATATCATTATCTAAGTTGCCAGAAACTTTGTAAAATTTTTTATTATTTTCAGTTAATTTTTTGTAGAGATCATCTTGTATTGACCCTGAATCAATTAACCAAGCATCAAATCTCTCTTTATTTAACAATTTATACCAATTTATAAAAAGATTCGTTACTGTATGATCATTTAATATAGATGAAACAAATGCAATTTTAATTTTCTTATTTTTGTTAATTTTAAATTGTTTTGTAATTTCAAAGTTATTAGTAACTTTTTCTAAATATTTAGAGTAATTTTTCTGAATTTCTAAAGTTTTATAATTTGCATAACTTAAGTAAAAATTTGTTGGTGGAAGATAATTATGAAGTATTGCTTTAAAATTTTTATTATCATCAGTCTTATTTTTTGATAGCTCATCAATTATTTTTAAATTTATATTGTTTATAGTTTTTTTTATATTTGTATCCGACTCATATACTATTGGATATAAATTTATTTCTAAAAGATTAAATAAAACTTTGTTAATTTTTTTTTTATAGGATATTAAAAGTTTTTGGCAATCACCTATCTTATTTAGGTTTCTATAAAATTCGTAAAGATCTAAAAATGAATTTAAAAATGTTTGTTCATTTTTAATTGTTTCGTTTATTAGTTTAAAATATCCATCTATATTTTTAGTAAGTTTTAAACAAACCGCGTAATTAAATTTGGTAAAATGATCATCAGTGTTTTTTAATAAAATTTTTTTAAAGTATTTAATTGCAAGATAGTATTTGCCAATTTTTAAATAAGCATATCCACGATTTCCGATTATTGCAGTATGAGTAACTTTATAATTAATTGCTTTGGTTGTGATTTCAATTATTTTATTATAATTACCCATATTATTGTAATGAAGACACAAATTAACTGCACTTTTGAGGAATCTAGGATTTCGAGGATCTTGTAAGTCCTGTATGAGATTATTAATGTCCATTTTTTCAAAGAATAATTGTAAATCAAGTGAAAAGCATTATAAATATTGAAAATTTAACAGCGGGAGTGGTGGAACGGTAGACACGCTAGTCTTAGGAACTAGTATCCTCGGATGTGAAGGTTCAAATCCTTTCTCCCGCACCATATAAATTATGAAAGTTAGTATTATATCTTCAAAAGGTTTAGAAACGAACCTAAATGTTGTAGTTGATAAAGGCGAGATAGAAAAAAAAATTGATAATAAGCTTGATGAGGTAAAAAGCGAAGTTCAATTAAAAGGTTTTAGACCAGGTAAAGTTCCAAAAGAATTGATCAAAAAGCAGTTTAATCAAAGTCTTCAAGGAGAAGTTTTAGAGAAATTATTACAAGAAACTACTTTGGAAGTTCTAAAAAATAAAAAAATTAAGCCAGCCAGTCAACCTAAAATTAATATCAAATCGTACGGTGAAAACAAAAACTTAGAATTTGAAATTTTAGTAGAGAAAGTTCCTGAAATAAAAAACTTAAACTTAAATAACATAAAAATTAATAAATATTTGGTAGCATCTGATAAGAAAGATGTAGACAATAGATTAAAACTATTGGCTGAAAATTCAAAAAAATATAACGATAAAAATAAAAATGAGAAAGCTCAGAATGCAGATTTAGTAATATTTGACTACGAGGCTACTGTTGATAATCAAACATTCGAAAACAACAAAGGAAATGATATTCAAATAATATTAGGTAAAGATTTATTTATTAAGGACTTTGATAAACAATTAATTGGTTCAAAAGTTAAAGAAACAATTAATGTTTCAGTAAATTTACCACAGAACTTTCCGAATAAAAACTTAGTAGGAAAAAAAGCAATTTTTAAATGTTTAATAAAAAATATTAAATATGCTGAAAAACAAATAATCGATGATGAATTTGCAAAAAATTTGGGAGTAAAAAATTTAAATGATTTAAAAGAGAATATTCAAAAACAAATATCCAATGAATTTCTTAATGTGACATTGCAAGTTGAGAGAAAAGAAATATTAGACAAATTAGAGAAACTAGAGTCTTTTGAAATACCAAAAAGTTTAAATAAAGATGAAATTGGAAGCATTACTCATACTTTCAAAGTTGAAAAATTGAAAAAAAATAACGATAAAGAGAAGAACATTGAAAATATTAACCTCGACGAAAATGAAAAAAAACAAGTCGAAATTTTAGCAAAAAGGCGTGTTAAATTAGCTTTAATATTAAATAAAATAGGAAGCGATAACAATATAATAGTTGAAGATGCTGAAGTGCAGAGTGAGTTAGATACTCAATTAAGGAACTACCCAGGGCAAGAGAAAAATATCAGAGAATTTTATAAAAAAAATCCAAATGAACTATTAAAATTAAAAGGACCATTATTTGAAAACAAAATAATTGGCTTTATAAAGAAAAAGGCCAAGATATCTGAAAAAACCATAACTAAAGATGAACTAAAAAAACTTTTTGATACTTCAGATCAACAACCTAAGAAACAAACTAAGGCCAAAACAACAACATTAAAGAAAAAAAGTAGAAAAAAATAATTTAAATAGTAAATTGATGAATTGATTCGTATGAAAAATATTAAAGATATTTATATGAATAACCTTGTGCCAATGGTTATTGAGCAGACCCCAAGAGGCGAAAGAGCTTTCGATATATATTCAAGGCTCTTAAAAGAAAGAATTATATTTTTAACAGGACCAATTAATTCATCTATTGCAAGCTTAATATCATCGCAATTACTTTTTTTAGAATCTGAAAACAATTCAAAGGATATATTCTTGTATATAAATAGTCCAGGAGGTATTGTTGCAGATGGATTAGCTATATACGACACAACGCAATATATTAAACCTGCAGTGTCAACATTATGCATTGGTCAAGCTGCGTCTATGGGTTCTTTTCTATTAGCCGCGGGAGAAAAGGGTAAAAGACTTTCGTTACCTAATTCAAGAATAATGGTGCACCAACCTTCTGCAGGATTTCAGGGTCAGGCTACAGATATTGAAATTCATGCAAATGAAATACTTAAAACAAAAAAAAAACTAAATGAAATTTATTCAAAACATACCGGTCAATCTGTTGATAAAATCAAACAGGCTTTAGAAAGAGATAAATTTATGAGTGCAGATGAAGCAAAATCATTTGGTTTAATAGATAAGGTTGTTGAAAAAAGAGACAACTAATAGTAAATTTTTTTTATTAAACTACAAAATATGTGTCCTAATTTATTTTTTCTTGCAACTATCACTTGATTTAGAAACCTACTACATTGTAAAGTAACCACATTGATTCGTTTATGAATAAAGAAACAAAAAATACTCTTTACTGTTCATTTTGTGGAAAAAGCCAACACGAAGTAAGAAAGTTAATAGCTGGTCCAACAGTATTCATTTGTGATGAATGTGTTGAGCTTTGTATGGATATTATAAAGGAAGAGAGCAAAAATAGCATTTCTAAAAACGAAGAAGGTGTACCAACACCAAAAGAGATATTTAAAATTTTAAATGATTACGTAATTGGCCAAAAAAAATCTAAACAAATTTTATCTGTAGCGGTTCATAATCATTATAAAAGACTTAATCACGAAAACAAAAGTAACAATGATGTTGAATTATCAAAATCAAATATTTTATTAATTGGACCAACAGGTTGTGGTAAAACATTATTAGCACAAACTCTTGCCAAAATTTTGGATGTTCCTTTTACTATGGCCGATGCTACTACTTTAACAGAAGCCGGATATGTTGGTGAAGACGTAGAAAACATAATACTTAAACTATTACAAGCTGCCGACTATAACGTTGAAAAAGCTCAAAGAGGAATAGTTTATATAGATGAAGTTGATAAAATAAGTAGAAAAACAGAAAACCCCTCAATAACAAGAGATGTTTCTGGTGAAGGTGTGCAGCAAGCCTTATTAAAAATTATGGAAGGTACTGTAGCCAGTGTACCACCACAAGGTGGAAGAAAACATCCTCAACAAGAATTTTTACAAGTAGATACAACAAATATTTTATTCATCTGCGGAGGTGCATTCGCCGGTATAGACAAAATAATTTCTTCTAGAGGAGAGGGAAGCGCAATTGGTTTTGGAGCTAAAATTAAGAATAAAGTAGAAAAGAAAACTGGCGAAGTACTTAAAGAGGTTGAACCTGAAGATTTATTAAAATTTGGTTTAATACCTGAGTTTATTGGAAGACTTCCTATTATTTCTACATTAGAGGATCTTGATGAGCAGACTTTAATACAAATTTTAGAGCAACCTAAAAACTCTTTAACGAAACAATATTGTAAGTTATTTGATATAGAGGGTGTTAAGCTTAATTTTGCTAAAGATGCTCTTAAAGCAATAGCTGAAAAAGCAATTAAGAGAAAGACTGGAGCTAGAGGATTAAGATCCATAATAGAGGAAATTTTGTTAGAAACTATGTTTGAACTACCAAGCATGGAGGGAGTTGAGGAAATAGTTGTTAATAGAGAAGTTGTGAATGGAAATTCAAAACCTTTAATGATTTACTCTAAGAAATCCACAAAAGAGAACAAAATAGCAAATTAATATATAATTTGTTTATTTAAGCACTTGTTTTATTCTAGTTAATAATTATTTTAATTAGAAATGATTAACGAAACAAATTATAATTGTCCCATCTTACCTTTAAGGGATATTGTAGTTTTTCCAGATGTTACTGTTCCATTATTTGTTGGAAGGGACAAGTCTATTAAATCTCTGGAAGCTTCAATGGAGAAATATAAAAAAATTATTTTAGTTTCTCAAAAAAATCCAGATGTTGACGACCCATCCCAGTCAGATATCTATTCTTTTGGCACAGAGGGTGAGATTCTTCAATTATTAAAATTACCTGATGGCACAGTAAAAATCTTGGTTGAAGGTAAAAGAGTTGTTAAAATTAATGAAGTAGAAAATAACAAGGGATTTCTTTTAGGAAAAATAAGCGTATTAAATTTAACAAGTAAACCTGATGATGTTCCACTATCAAAAGCCTTAATTAATAAATTTGATAAATTAAACAAAGTTTCTAAAAAATTTAATGAAGAGAACAATATTAATATAAAAAATATTTCTGATCCTAAAGTTATATGTAATAAAATTGCTTCGAGTCTTAAACTAGAGCTTAATGAAAAGCAAAAAATTTTAGAAATAATTGATATCCAAAAAAAGTTAGAAACTATTTTAAGCTTTTTAGAAAATGAAATTGATGTTTTATCTGTTGAGAAAAAAATTAGAGGTAGAGTTAAAAATCAAATGGAAAAAACTCAAAGAGAATACTATTTAAATGAGCAATTAAAAGCAATTCAAAAAGAACTTGGTGATATTGAAGATGGAAAAGATGAACTTAAACAGCTTGAGGATAATATAAAAAATTCTCAAATGTCTAAAGAAGCAGAAGAAAAAAGTTTATCAGAGTTAAAAAAATTAAAAACTATGAGCCCGATGTCTGCAGAATCTACCGTCGTAAGAAATTATCTTGACTGGATGGTTGGATTGCCGTGGTCAAAATTATCTGAAGTAAATACCGATATAAAAAAGGCTGAAGATGTTTTAAATAAAGATCATTACGGTCTTGAAAAAGTTAAAGATAGAATTTTAGAGTTTCTAGCAGTTCAATCTAGATTGAAAAAAATCAAGGGCCCTATTTTGTGCTTGGTTGGACCCCCGGGGGTTGGGAAAACATCACTTGGTAAATCTATTGCAAAATCTACAGGAAGAGAGTTCGTCAGAATGTCTTTAGGTGGTGTAAGAGATGAAGCTGAAATTCGTGGTCATAGAAGAACATACATAGGAAGTTTACCTGGAAAAATAATTCAATTGATGAAAAAAGCAGGTACAAAAAATCCATTAATTCTTTTGGATGAAATCGATAAGATTGGAATGGATTATAGGGGAGATCCATCATCCGCTTTATTGGAAGCACTTGATCCTGAACAGAACAATGCATTTAACGATCATTATCTTGAAGTCGATTACGATTTATCGAATGTTATGTTTGTAACTACAGCAAACACATTAAATATTCCATCGCCATTATTAGATAGAATGGAAGTAATAAGAATATCTGGGTATACCGAACAAGAAAAAACTGAAATAGCAAATAAATATTTAATACCTAAGCAAATTAAAGAAAATGGTTTAAAAATAAATGAATTAAATATTAAAGCAGAAGCCGTTAAAGAAATTATAAGAAAATATACACGAGAGTCTGGAGTAAGAGGCCTAGAGAGAGAACTTGCTAAATTAGCTCGTAAAAGTGTTAAAGAAATTGTATCTAAAATAAAATTGAATGTAGAAGTTGATGATAAAAATATTGACAAGTATCTTGGTGTAAAAAAATTTAAATTTGGTGAGATTGAAAATGAAGATAAAGTAGGTGTTGTAACCGGTCTTGCTTGGACAGAAGTAGGTGGTGAGCTTTTGTCAATTGAGTCTGTTGTAATGCCAGGTAAAGGAAAACTAGAGCATACAGGTAAGCTTGGTGACGTGATGAAGGAATCAATTAAAGCGGCTAAATCATATGTTAGATCAAGATGTTTAGATTATGGAATTATACCCCCTACTTTTGAAAAAAAAGATATTCATATTCACGTTCCAGAAGGAGCCACTCCAAAGGATGGACCTTCTGCAGGTATCGGTATGGTTACGTCTATTGTTTCAGCACTGTCTGGTACTTCAATTAGAAAAGATGTTGCAATGACCGGAGAAGTGACTTTAAGAGGAAGGGTTTTACCTATCGGTGGTTTAAAAGAAAAATTATTAGCTGCGTTGAGAGGTGGTATTAAAACTGTAATAATACCATCAGAAAATGAAAAAGATTTAATTGAATTACCTAAAAATATTATTGAAGGATTAAAAATTATACCTGTAAATGATGTTGAAGAAGTTTTGAAGATAGCTCTAACTAAAGAATTAAATCCTATTAAGTGGATTGAAGTTGATAACATTCAAAATAAAGAAACTTCTCAGCAGAAATCACCAATTAATTAAATTTAATTTATCATGCTTTCACGATCCGATATTCAGAAGTATATAAAAAACTATTCTAAATTTAATAAAAATGTAATCTATGATTTTAATGTAAATGATGGCGGTGTTGCTGATTACATAAAATATTTTATGTATTTATTGCAGCACTGCATGAATAAAAATTTTAGATTACATTATAAAAAGAATGGATTGCCTTTAGAAAGTTATATTCCTATACAATTTAGTGAATTGTATATTTCTCAAGATAAAATTAATAACTTTAAAAATTTAGATAGTTTAAGATCACTAGATACTTTTGAAAATATTAACAATGATATATATTATATCTGCAAGCCAAATTGTATGTATAAAAATTTTGATTTTGACTTTATCAATTTGAAATTTAGTGATGTTTTTTATTTTTCAGACGAGGTTATTTTGAATAAAAAAAACATATATAGTGATAATTCATTAAATTATATATCTATACATCTTCGGCTAGGCGATAAGCATTTAGAGTTAGATAAAAAAGATAAAAAGTTTGTTTATACCAAGTGGGATGAGAGAGAATTTAATTCCGATAAATTAAGTGACTTAATTGAAAAAAATAATAAAAAAAAAATTTTATTTTTTTGTGATAATAATAGTTTTAAACAAAAACTTAAAAAAAAAATACCCCTTTATAAGTATTTCCAGTGCAAAGGTTGGTCATACTGGACTATCAATTTCTTCAAAACGCGAAGTTCTTGATGCGGCTAGTGAACTGGCGTTATTAGCTGGATCAAAAGAAATTTACAGCGTGTCTTATTCTGGTTTTCCTCTTGTGGCTGGTAAATTAGGAGAAGTTAAAGTGCATAAATTGCATAATCAAAAAGATTTAATTATTTAATTAATTATATTAAAAAATATTCAATATGTATTATAATCTCTTATATGTATAACGACAACAATGAAGTTAGAGCTTAAGCAATGAGTAAAAAAAATTTAGATAAAATCAAAGAAATATATATTAAGAAATTTTTGCCTTGTGTAGTCTTGGTTATAATAATCATTTTGTTTCTAAGATCAGATTAAGTAGCACAGGTTTAGTTAACCCCGTTGCATAAGACATTAGTTCCACGATGCAATCATGTAAGAGATTTAAGTAGTATCTAAGTAGTAACGCTTTTAATACAACGCTCTGTTTTAAGGTGTAAACGCGGAGTAACGGACGTTCCCCTTAAATACCCACTGGCGATGTTTTTCTCTCTTTCATCTTTCTAAAAGTGTTGCTATAAAAGGATTTATTTTTAAAAGGGCGGTTAGCTCAGTTGGTAGAGCATCTCGTTTACACCGAGAGGGTCGGGAGTTCGAGTCTCTCACCGCCCACCATTTTCAAATTTTATTTGTAAATTTCGTTTTTTTATTATAATATTGTCCATAAGCTTGTTTGTGGTGACAGCGCAAAGTTACACTCACAAAATTATGAGGCCTGGGGGTGTAGCTCAGCTTGGTTAGAGCGCCTGCCTGTCACGCAGGAGGCCGCGGGTTCGAGTCCCGTCACTCCCGCCAAAAATTTATTTTTTTAAAGATTTATTTTTTATATCTACCGCTAAGACTCTCGCAGTATTTAATATTTTTTCTTTTATAGTTTTGTTTAATTTTGTACTTTTGGCTAATGTGGTTTTGCAGTTATTATTGACATCACATTTTTTTTCATGCGTTATAACATTAAATGAATTTGGTGATACTTCGTTTGAATTAAACCTTACAGTTATTCTTAATGCATCATTTGATCGTGAATTTGAATACCATTCTGTAACTATTATTCCCCCAGAGTAATCAACTGCTCTTAATGGTATTTCCTCCAATGTAATTAGTGATGCTCTCCATAAAATATTTGATGTTGCAAATTGAAACTCACCTGGCCCTTTTTTAAGTGCTCGATTTAGTATACCCCTTGATTCTGCGAAATCTTTTGCTCTTTGTTCAGAGTTAAATTCGAATCCTGGATCCTTTTTCTTTGCTGAAGGATCCTTTTTTTTGAATAAACCACAACTTGAAGTAGTTAAAATCAATATTATTGATAAGATTACAGTAGATATTCTTAACATGTTAAGTTTTTATTCCCATTACCTAAAATTATCCATTAAAATCAACATAAATGGTGTGTTGTAATTATGCAACATATACTAAAAAAAAAGTCTTTTAAAGTCTTAAATCAGTGATTT